>R17__coassemble_203_pt1 | contig 41713 bp, 35 predicted proteins | sample R17__metabat2_high_PE_024 | metagenome-assembled genome bin R17
GACTCGGTGTCTACGTTTTCCCGAAATTTCCGGAAGTACATGGGCACGACTCCGCATCAGTGGAAAAAAAGCGCCCGAAATCCGCATCGAATGCTTGAAAACTATGAAATTTCGCATGTAAAGGTTCAAAAATGACGCATCCTTAACATTATGTAAATTTAACAAAAGCAAAAAATGCTTGTTTTAAAAGGATGTCGAAAATCAATAATGACCGAAAATGCCTGTTTTTTCGTCAAATATAGCAACAAATCACATTCGGATTGTGTTACTATAGCCGCAAGGATGAAGAGACAGGCAAATTTTTTGTTCGTTTTGACGAACGAATCGAAAAAACCGCCTGCTCCATCACCAAAAATCTAGAAAAGGAGCAACACCATGAAGAAATCCAGACTCGCAATGATCCTTGTCCTCGCACTTTGCATCTCTATGCTCGTGATCCCCGCATCGGTCGCCTCTGCCGACGATGAGACTCTCACCGTTTACGCATGGGACGCCAACTTCAACATTCCTGCCCTGAAGGCTGCCGAGGCCGCTTTCCAGCAGGTCCACCCCAACTTCACGCTTGAGATCGTGCAGCAGTCCGGCTCCAGCGATGTCGAGCAGGCCGTTACGCTTGCCGCATCCTCCGGCGACTACTCCACGCTCCCCGACATCGTTCTCTTCCAGGATCACTACATCCAGAGCTATGTCATGAACTATCCCGATGCATGGGTCTCCCTTGACGGCGTTGACGTCGACTGGGACAACCTCGGCGCTGAGAAGATCTCCTACTCCACCATCGACGGCGTTCACTACGGCGCTCCGGTCGACAACGGCACGGCTGTCTTCGCATATCGCACCGATGTTCTCGAAGAGTGCGGCTACACGCTCGATGACGTTACGGCTATCAGCTGGGATCGCTGGCTCGAGATCGCCAAGGATGTCAAGGACAAGACCGGTTATGCCCTCCTCTCCATGGACCACTCCGGCGATGACCTCCCCTACATGATGCTCCAGGCCGAAGGCGTTTCCCAGTTCCAGGACGGCATGCCCAACTTCGTTGACAACGAAGCAATGCAGCAGGTCATTGAAGTCATCGTTCAGGGCGCCAAGGACGGCACCATCATTCTTGCCAACTCCTGGTCCGAGTACACCGACCAGACCATCGTCGGCAACCAGGTCGCCGGCGTTATGAACGGCAACTGGATCATCCCGACCATCGAGCAGGTCGCTGACAACGCCGGCAAGTGGGCCATCACCACGCTCCCGACGCTGGCAGGCGGTGTCGAAGGCTATGCAGCCAACGGCGGCTCCTCCCTCTACATCACGGCCAACTGCGATAACGTTGACCTCGCCAAGGAATTCCTTGCTTACACCTTCTGCGGCGGCGAAGGCGCCATTGCTACCTATGACGATGCTCTCCGCAACGGCGGCGTCATCACCACGTGCATCTCCGCCGGCCAGTCTGACGTTTACCAGGAAGGCGTAGAGTACTTCGGCGGCCAGGCCATCTATGCCGACATCGTTGAGATGGGCTCTCATGTCAACGTTATCGAGCAGAGCGATTATCACTACAATGCCCGTACCTATGTCGGCAATGCCATCACCAACATCATCAATGGCGGCGATCTCGTCTCCGAGCTGCAGATGGCTCAGGAGCAGGTTGCTTTCGAAATGGGCTTCTGATTCTGAATCTTGGAATTGCCCCGTCAAGAGAATTGCCGGGGCAATTCTTTTTATCCGAAGTAGAGCAGAAAGGATGTAAACCTTCGTGGAAAAAAAGAGAAACCGTTACGGCTGGAGCTTCCTGATCGTCGCAACTGCGCTCATCACGGTCTTCAGCTTTTACCCGATGATCTCGGCGATGATCACGGCGTTCAAAACGGGTTCCAGCGCCAATATGAAATGGTGCGACCCGCTGATCTATAACTTCCAGCGCATGTTCAAAGACCGTATGTTCCTGACCTCCGTCAAGAACACGTTCTTTTACCTGATCATCCAGGTTCCCGTCATGCTGGTCCTTGCGATCCTGCTGGCGCAGATCCTGAATAACCCCAACCTCAAGTTCCGCGGCCTGTTCCGCACCTGCGTGTTCCTTCCCTGCGCCATCTCTCTCGTTTCCTACTCCCTCATTTTCCGCACGCTCTTCGCGACCCAGGGCCTCATCAACCAGGTCCTCATGAGCCTGCACCTGATCTCCGAGAACATCAACTGGCTCGGCCAGACCGGCACCGCCCGCGGCGTGATCATCTTCGCCCTGATCTGGCGCTGGACCGGCTACAACATGGTGTTCTACCTTGCCGGCCTCCAGAATCTGGACTATTCCGTCTACGAAGCCGCCAAGATCGACGGTGCCAACGGCTGGAAGACCTTCTGGCACATCACGGTTCCGCAGCTGCGCCCGGTCATTATCATGACATTCATCATGTCCATCAACGGCACGCTGCAGCTCTTCGACGAGTCTGTCAACCTCACAAACGGCGGCCCTGCCGGGACGACGATGACGATGTCCCATTATATTTACAATGCCGCTTTCGGCACCGGCACGGCAAACTTCGGTTATACCTCCGCTATGTCGATCCTGGTATTTGTGATGGTCGCAATTCTTGCCGCCATTAACCTGAAGGTGGGTGATTCTCGTGACTGATAAGAAGAAAAAAGGCATGGGCGCCATTCAGCGCCGCCTGATCCCGAGCTATATCTTCCTCATTTTCGTTTCGCTGATCTCTGTTTTCCCGCTCTTCTGGATGCTGACGGCTGCCACCAATACCAGCGTTGCGGTGCAGCAGGGCAAGCTTTGGTTCGGCAGCGAGCTTATCAACAACTTCAAGGCGCTGGTCGATCAGACGCAGCTCTGGTCCTCCTTCGGCAACTCCTTCTTCTACGCCATCGTGCAGACGGTTCTCTGCCTGTTCATCTGCTCCCTCGCCGGCTACGGCTTCGAGCTCTATCATGACAAGGGCAAGGACATGCTCTTTGCCGTTCTTCTGATGGCGATGATGATTCCGAGCGTTGCGACGATGGTTCCGCTGTTCAAGATCATGAGCAAGCTCAAGCTCCTCAACACGGTCTGGGGCTTCGTGCTTCCGAGCCTCGCAACTCCCTTTATGATTATGATGTTCCGCCAGAACTCCCGTAACTTCCCGGTTGAGATCATGAATGCGGCCCGCATTGACGGCCTCTCCGAGATCGGCATCTTCTTCAAGATCTATATGCCGGTCATGAAGTCCACCTATGCCGCTGCCGCCGTTATCTGCTTCATGAACGCCTGGAACTCCTACCTCTGGCCGAAAGTCGTCCTCAACAAGAGCAATGCGCAGACGATGCCGATCCTCATTGCAAACCTTGCCAGCGGCTACACCATTGACTATGGCGTGCTGATGATGGGTGTTCTGTTCTGCTCCCTGCCGACGGTCATTATCTTCTTCATCCTGCAGAAGCAGTTTGCGGAAGGCATTACCGGCGCAGTCAAGTGATCCGAGCCAATACAATTTAAGACCCGGCGCTCTCCCAGTTTCTTGAGAGAGCGCCATTGTCACGAAAAGGGGAAAGCCATGATCAAAGAATTTTCTTATGAGCGCGCGGTAAAGGATTGCCGTGTATTTGCGGAAAACCGCCTGGATGCCCATGCGGATTTCGTCGCCTATGCCAACTGCGACGAGATGGAGGCGGGGGAGACGAGCCTGCGACTTCCGCTCGACGGAATGTGGAAATTCCATTATTCCAAGAATCTCGCCTCGGCTCCCGAGCGTTTCTATGCCAATGCCGCCTGCACGGCCAGCTGGGACGATATCCCGGTTCCGGCTCACATCCAGATGGAGGGCTATGACAAGCCGGCCTATGTCAACACGCAGTACCCCTGGGACGCCACGGATGCCATCGTCCCGGGTGAAGTTCCCGCCTGGTTCAATCCGGTCGCGGACTATGTGACGGAGTTTACCCTTCCCGAACGCTTTGCCGGCATGCAGGTCAACATCTGCTTCGAAGGCGTGGAAAGCGGCTTTGCCGTCTGGCTGAACGGGCAGTATATCGGCTACAGCGAGAGCAGCTTTGACCCGTCGGACTTTGCCCTGACGGCAGCCCTTCAGCCCGGAAAGAACCGCCTCGCGGTTCGCGTATTCAAATGGACGGTTGGCAGTTGGTTCGAGGATCAGGACTTCTATCGTTTCTCCGGCATCTTCCGCAGCGTTTATCTCTATGCTGTCCCCGAGACGGCGATCCTGGATCTTTCCACGGTTCCGGTCCTCACGGAGGACCTTTGCGAAGGCGAGCTCTCCGTGTCGGCCCGCACCTGCGGTGCAGGCCGACTCTTTGCCGAGCTTGTTTATAACGATGTCCTCGTGACCTCCGGCGAAGTGGAGATCACGGGGGAGGAGACGGAGCTCGTGCTTCCCGTCTCGGAGCCGAAGCTTTGGAGTGCAGAGCAGCCCTTCCTTTATCAGCTTTGTCTGACCGTGGAAGACAAAAGCGGAAAGACTACGGAGATGATCCGCCAGAACGTCGGCTTCCGCCGCTTCGAGATGAAGAACGGCCTGATGCTGCTCAACGGCAAGCGCATCGTCTTCAAGGGCGTCGACCGGCATGACTTTTCCTCCGTCTGCGGCCGTGTTCCCAACCGTGAGGAGCTTCTTCTCGATATCCTGACCATGAAGCGCAACAACATCAACGCTATCCGCACTTCGCATTATCCGAATCAGTCCGCGCTCTATGATCTTTGCGATCTCTACGGTCTCTACATGATCGACGAGACCAACATGGAGACGCACGGCACCTGGGATGCCCTGTACCGCAAGGCGAAGGACGAGAGCTATGTGATCCCGAAGGACCACGAAGAATATGCGCCCCTTCTTCTCGACCGCGTCAATTCGATCTATCAGCGCGACAAGAATCATCCTTCCATTCTGATCTGGTCCTGCGGCAACGAGTCCTACGGCGGTAAGGTCATTTATGAGATGAGTCAGCTTTTCCGCCGCCTGGATCCCCACCGCCTGGTGCACTATGAGGGCATCCGTGCCGACCGCAGCTATCCGGACACGAGTGACATGGAGAGCCAGATGTACACGCCGGTTGCTAAGATCGAAGAATTCCTGAAGGAGCATCCGGAGAAGCCCTTTATTCTCTGCGAATATACCCACGCTATGGGCAACTCCTGCGGCGCCATGCACAAATATACCGACCTCAGCGACCGTGAGATGCGCTATCAGGGCGGCTTTATCTGGGACTATGTCGACCAGAGCATTTACCGCAAGAACCGTTACGGGGAATGGTACCAGGCCTATGGCGGAGATCATGGCGAACGCCCGACCGACTATAACTTCAGCGGAAACGGCATCGTCTACGGCGGCGACCGCAGCCCCTCTCCCAAAATGCAGGAGGTCAAGTTCAATTACCAGAACATCTCCGTCCTCTTTGAAGGCCTGAACTTCACGGTCGTCAACAAGCATCTCTTTACGAATACGAGCGCTTACCGCTGCGAGGTGCAGCTTCTCTCCAACGGGGAAGAGCAGCTCTCGGTTCCCTGCGAGGTCGCAGTGAAGCCCCTGGAGAAAGAGACCTACGCTCTGCCGGAGCGGATCTGCCGCAAGATGAAAACACTGCAGGATGCCGCCCGCAGCCTTAAAAAGCCGATGCCGGAATTTGCTGTGACGGTCCGCTTCCTCCTGAAGGAGGATACGCTTTGGGCGAAGGCCGGGCATGAGGTCGCTTTCGGGCAGAATATCTGGAAACGCGAGGAAACAGCCTATTCGTCTGACGCGGAGCTCACGGTCATCCGCGGGACGCACAACATCGGCGTCCGCGGGCGCCTCTTCTCGGCGCAGTTTGCCGCCGTGAAGCCGGGCCTGACCTCTTATGTCTATAACAACACCGAGATGATCCGGCAGATTCCGGCTCCGAACTTCTGGCGCGCTCCCACGGACAACGATATGGGCTGCGGCATGCCCTTCACGCATGCCCAGTGGAAGATCGCAAGCCTTTACGCCAATGCCTACGGGGCAAACTTCCCGTCTGTGACGGAGAAGGAGCACAGCGTCGTCATCGGCTATGTCTACCATCTGCCGACGGTTCCTGCGGTCGACTGCACAGTGGAGTATGAAGTCTTCGGTGACGGCACCATCCGCACAACGCTTTCCTATCCCGGCACGGAAGGACTGCCGGAAATGCCGGAGTTCGGCATGCTCTTCAAGTTGGACGCCGACTTCGATCAGCTGACCTGGTACGGCCTCGGCCCGGCGGAGACCTATGTTGACCGCCGGAAGGGAGCCCGTCTCGGCATCTGGAAGAGCACGGCCGCCGACAGTATGGCCCGCTATCTCCGCCCGCAGGAATGCGGCAACCGCTGCGGCGTCCGATCTGCCAAAGTGACGGACCGCAAGGGGCACGGCATGGAGTTCTTCGGAGACGAACTTTCCGTGAGCGTCCTGCCCTATACGCCGCATGAACTGGAGAATGCCGCGCATCCGCATGAGCTCCCGCAGGTGCACTATACGGTCGTCCGCGTGGCGGAGCAGCAGATGGGCATCGGCGGAGACGATTCCTGGGGCGCCAAGACGCATCCGGAATACTGCATGCCTTCCAACGTCGCCCGCAAGCTGACGTTCTGTTTCCGCGGAATCTGAGAGAAAAGGAAGTTCATCTTGTGATTTTGGGCTCGGAGTGCTATACTGAGCCCAAATCCGATTCGCGTAAGGAGAGAGCGAAAGATGAATTATGCAGAAGAATCCTTAAAAAAACATTATGAATGGCGCGGCAAGCTGGAAGTGACGCCGAGAGCCCCGGTCGACAGCAGGGAAGCCCTCTCGCTGGCCTACACCCCCGGCGTTGCGCAGCCCTGCCTCGAGATCCAGAAGGATCCGGAGAAGAGCTATCAGCTGACGCGGCGCTGGAATACCGTCGCGGTCATTACGGACGGGACGGCTGTTCTCGGCCTCGGCGATATCGGCCCGGAAGCCGGCATGCCGGTCATGGAAGGGAAGTGCGTCCTCTTCAAGGCCTTCGGCGACGTGGATGCAATTCCTCTCTGCGTCAAGAGCAAGGACGTCGATGAGATCGTCAATACGATCGCCCTCCTGGAGGGTTCCTTCGGAGGCGTCAACCTCGAGGACATTGCGGCTCCCCGCTGCTTTGAGATCGAGCGGAGGCTCAAGGAGCGCTGCTCCATTCCTATCTTCCATGACGATCAGCACGGCACGGCCGTCATCTGCCTCGCCGGGCTGATGAACGCGCTGAAGGTGGTCGGCAAAAAGCTGGAAGACGTCCGCATTGTGGTGAGCGGCGCTGGTGCTGCCGCCATCGCGAGCACGAAGCTTCTGCTTTCGGCCGGCGCGAAGGATATTATACTCTGCGACCGCTCCGGCGCCATCTATGAAGGCCGCATTGCCGGCATGAACCCCGTCAAGGAGCAGATGGCCGCTGTGACCAATCCCCGCAAAGCAGATGGTGCGCTCGCCGATGTGATCGCGGGAGCGGATGTTTTCATCGGGTTTTCGGCGCCCGGCATGCTCACAACGGACATGGTGAAGACGATGAACCGGGACGCCATTATTTTTGCCTGTGCCAACCCGACCCCGGAGATCTTTCCAGAGGACGCCAAAGCAGGCGGCGCGAAGATCGTCTCCACCGGGCGCAGCGATTATCCCAACCAGATCAACAATGTCCTGGTCTTCCCGGGCATGTTCCGCGGGGCGCTCGATGCCCGTGCCTCGGATATCAACGACGCGATGAAGATCGCTGCGGCGAAGGCGCTGGCCGGCCTCATTTCCGAGGACGAGCTGAATGCGGATTATATTATCCCGGCTGCCTTTGACAAGCGCGTCTGCCCGACGATCGCCGCCGCCGTCCGCCGGGCTGCCGTTGAATCCGGAGTGGCAAAGCAGGCCGGAAGAGGGGAATAACACAACGAAAAGCTGCAGCTGTTGCGCAACAGCTGCAGCTTTTTCGTCATTTTGCACAAAAAACAACGGAAGTTTTTGGCTATTATAACGAATGACAAAAACTTGATTGTTTCCGAAAAATTAAGTAAAATAGTGCATATCAAAATGTGTGACAAGGGCGCCCTTGTCATTTGCCTGAAGGCAAATGATGAGCCTTGCTTCCGGTTTTAACGGGTGACCGTTGAAATAAAACAATATTTTTCTAGAAAGGAAAAAAGCAAATGAAAAAGATCCTCGCTCTCGCACTGGCACTGTGCATGGTATTCTCCTTCTGCGCAATGTCCGCTTCCGCAGATGATGTCAAGACGTACAAAGTTGGCGTCTCCATCTATCAGTACACCGACAACTTTATGACCCTCTACCGCAACGAGATCCTCAACTACTTTGCATCCCTCGAGACCGACACCGTCAAGTATGAAGTCACCATGCAGGACGGCAAGAACGACATGGCCGAGCAGACCAACCAGATCCGCAACTTCATCACCCAGGGCATGGATGTCATCATCCTCAACCTCGTCCAGACCTCCTCTGCCGATGCTGTTATCGAAGAGATCGTTGCAGCCGGCATCCCCTGCGTTCTGATCAACCGTGAGCCTCTTGCATACGATGCAGACGGCAATACCATCGACGAAGGCTACGAAGGCATCCTCGACAACCCGAACGTTTGCTACGTTGGCTGCGATGCTCGTCAGTCCGGCACCTTCCAGGGCGAGATGGTTCTTGCTCTTGACAACCAGGGCGACATCAATGGCGACGGCAAGGTTTCCTACATCATGATCGAAGGCGACCCTGAAAACATCGATGCTCAGTATCGTACCGAGTTCTCCGTCAAGGCTCTGACCGACGCCGGCGTTGAAGTCGAGTGCCTCGACGATCAGGTCGGTAACTGGGATCAGACCAAGGGCCAGGAGCTCTGCGCAAATGCTCTCACCAAGTACGGCACCAGCGTTGAAGTTGTCTTCTGCAACAACGACGCTATGGCTCTCGGCGCTGCCACCGCGATCCAGACGGCCGGCCGCACCGTTGGCGAAGACATCTATCTCTACGGCGTTGACGCTCTCGAAGAGGCTGTTATGCTCGTCAAGGACGGCGATATGTCCGGTACTGTTCTGAACGATGCCAATGGCCAGGCTCACACGGCAGTTGATGTTGCTGTTCAGCTTCTCAACGGCGAAGAGATCGACAACTACTACTGGGTTGACTATGTCATGGTCGACCAGGCATACGCAGAGGCAAATTATTAATCTGTAATTTTCCAAAGCGGAATACCGAAACGGGTTCAAATCGTCCCCGCCGATGGTAAATATGCGGGTGAGCCGAAAGGCTCACCCGTTTTTAGTTCAATGTTTTTTGCAGCGGCTTTTGCGGAAGGGGAGCCCCTGCAAAAGACATTGAGACCTAGGAACAGGAGGAATGAGAAAATGTCTGAATATGTTTTGGAGATGCGGGACGTGTGCAAATCGTTCCCGGGCGTAAAGGCCCTGGACCATGTACAGCTGCAGCTCCGCCCCGGAAAAGTCCATGCCCTTATGGGCGAAAACGGCGCAGGCAAATCGACGCTCATGAAGTGTATGTTCGGCATCTATAAAATGGATGAAGGACAGATCTACATCGACGGTCAGCCTGTGACGATCAAAGATCCGCTGGATGCTCTGAATAAAGGGATCGCCATGGTACACCAGGAGCTTCAGCCTATCCCCGCACGCACGATCGGCGAGAACATTTTCCTTGGCCGCTATCCGATGAAGAAGCTTTTCGGCTTCATCCCGATGGTCGACCACAATAAAATGTATGAAGACACGGCCGTGCTTCTGAAAAAGGTCCGCATGGACTTTGATCCGAAACAGCTCGAGGGCGAGCTGAGCGTTTCCCAGATGCAGAGCGTTGAGATCGCGAAGGCCGTCAGTGCCAACTGCCGCGTCCTGATCCTTGACGAGCCGACCTCCTCCCTGACGGAGAATGAAGTGGAAGCGCTCTTCCGCATCATTGCCGATCTGAAGGCAGAAGGCGTTGCCATCGTCTACATCTCCCACAAAATGGACGAGATCCTCCGCATCGGCGATGACATCACGGTCATGCGAGACGGCACCTATGTCGGCACCTGGCCGGCAAAGGAAATGACGACCGATTCCATCATCACGAAGATGGTCGGCCGCGAGCTGACGAACCTCTTCCCGCAGAAGGAAAACACGCCGGGCGAGGTCGTCTTCGAGGTGGAAAACTTTACCTCCATCAATCCCAAGAGCTTCCGCAATATCAGCTTCCAGCTCCGCAAGGGCGAGATCCTCGGCGTCGGCGGTCTGGTCGGCGCACAGCGCACCGAGCTGATGGAAGGCCTCTTCGGCATCCGCTCCCATACCACCGGCAAGATCAAATACAAGGGCAAGGAGCTTCGCATCCGCCGCCCGAAGGACGCCATCGACCAGGGCATTGCGATGCTGACGGAAGACCGCCGCGGCACCGGCATCCTCGGCGTGCTCAGCATTGCGGACAATATCTCCATTGCTTCTTTGGACAAGTACTTCATCTTTGGTGACTGCATCGACGACCGCAAGATCGAAGACCTGGTGCAGGACAACATCAAGAAGATGAACACAAAGACGCCTTCCAGCAAGACGCAAATCAAGTCGCTCTCCGGCGGCAACCAGCAGAAGGTCCTCATCGGCCGCTGGCTCGCAAATGATCCGGATGTCCTCATCCTGGACGAGCCGACCCGCGGTATCGACGTCGGCGCCAAGTACGAGATCTACTGCATCATCAATGACCTTGCCAAGCAGGGGAAGAGCATCATCATGATCTCCTCCGAAATGAGCGAGCTCATCGGTATGTCGGACCGCATCATGGTCATGTGCGACGGGCGCATCACCGGCTATGTGGAAGGTGCGGAAGCAACGCAGGAAAACATTATGGCTCTTGCCACCCAGTTTGAATAATCCATCCGGAGGTTAATAAAAATGGAAAAGAAAGAAAGCTTCGGCAAAAAGCTTGCCGCCCTCGCGAAGGGCAACCCGATCGTCATCCTTCTGATCATTGCAGCAATCATCGTCGGTATCTGGAAAGACAACTTCTTCTCCTGGGCCAACTTCGGCAACCTCATGAGCAATACGGCCGTCCGCTTCATCATTGCTCTCGGCGTCTCCGGATGCCTTATCACCAAGGGCACGGACCTCTCTGCCGGCCGTCAGGTCGGTCTTGCCGCCTGCATCGCAGGCGTCCTCTGCCAGCGCGGTGACTATACCGGCCGTCTCTGGAAGGCCGTTCCCGAGATGAATATCTTCCTCGTCTTCCTCATCGTTGTTGCCATTGGCTTCGTGATCGGCCTTCTGAACGGCCTCATCATCACCAAGCTTCATGTTCCTCCCTTCATCGCGACCCTCGGCACGCAGACCATTATCTACGGCATTGCTCTCGTTATGACGGACGCTCAGCCGATCGGCGGCTTCCAGAAGATCTACACCTCTCTGATCAACGGCCGTGTCGGCAGCACCGGCGGCTTCTATCTCCCGTATCTGCTCTTTGTTGCTCTTGCCTTTGGCGTTCTGTTCTGGTTCATCTATAACAAGACCCGCCACGGCAAGTATATGTATGCCATCGGCGGCAACGAAGTCGCAGCCGAGGTCTCCGGCGTCAATGTCACCAAGTCTCTGACCAGCATCTATGCCATTGCCGGCATTATGTATGCCGTTGCGGGCTACCTCCTCGCGGCCAAGTCCGGCGGTTCCTCCGCTTCCATGGGCTCCGGCTATGAGCTCGAAGCCATCGCCGGCTGCACCATTGGTGGCGTTTCCACCACCGGCGGTATCGGCACGGTGCCCGGCATCCTTGTCGGCGTTCTCGTGTTCGAGCTCCTGAAGATCATCCTCCAGTTCCTCGGCGTCAACCCGTATTACAACTACGTCGTTCAGGGCCTCGTGATCGTCGTTGCGGTTGCTCTTGATATCCGCAAGTACATCGCAAAGAAGTAATGTCTCCGGAAGAGAACAAGGCACCCGAAGAGCCGGAAGCGCAGATGTATGAAAATCAGCCTTTTTCCCGGGCTGTGATGAATACAAAAAGCAGCTGGTACGACAAGGTAAAGCTTTCGGTCAATCAGCTGGACTGGATCATCCGGATCGCAGTCGCTGCACTGGTGATCGTCTTTATCCTTATTGTTCTTGAGGCAACCGGGATCTTCAAATTATAAATAAACAGAAGAGACAGGAATCGAAAGGTTCCTGTCTTTTTTGCCTTGATTTAACGAAAGCAGTTTGATACAATATCAAACGATCTTTCTTTTGGAGGCGAAGCGGAATGCTTCAGACGGAAAACACGAGCATATCGGTCATTGTTCGCCGCAGGCTGGCGGCGATCCTGATCGTTTATTTTATTCTTGCCATCGCCGTGCTGTGGTCGGTGCTGACGGGCATCGAGCAGAGCAAGGCAAATCGCCAGCTGCAGCTGACGATCACAGACACCGTCCAGGATATCACGGATGCTTCGGACGAAAATCTCCTTCGGATCACCCGTTCCATTTCGAAGGACATGAATCTCAATTACTACGGCCTCGGGCACTATCGGATCGAGGAGTATGACGGATTTACCGGCGACGAGGCGATGCTTCATTATCTCGCGGATCTCTACGAGGTGGACGAGCTGATGGTCGTCGATTCCGAGGGCGTGATCACGCAGTGCCTCGACGGAGAATACGTCGGCTTTGATCTTGCGGAAAACGAGCGCTCGGCGGAATTCCTCTGCCTGCTGGACGGGAGCTGGACCTATGTGCAGCCCTACGGCCCGTTTACGACGGACGGCACGGTCAGCCGCAAAATGGCCGGCGTCCGCCTCTCCGGAGGAGGTTTTGTCCTTGCCGGGTATGGGGCCGAGCGTCTGCAGAGCGATCTCGCCGCGCAGGTCGACGGGATCACGGAAAACCGGCACATCGAAGAGACGGGCTATGTGATCATTGCAGACGAGAATCTGAATGTCGTCAGCAGTGACCGCAAGCGCAGCGGAAAGACGTTCGAGGAGCTGGAATTTGTTTTTGACCCGATGGAAACGGTAGAAAACAAGCTCTTCCGAGCCTCGATCGAGGGCGAGAGCTACGACTGCATTTACACCAGCGGTGAGGGCTACTATATCATTGCCGTGATCCCCGTGTCGGAGATCCTCTCGAGCCGGAATGTCACGCTGCTTGCCGTGAGCATCCTGTCCGCAATTTTGTTCCTTGCGCTCTATGTCGTCATCTATGGGCTCATCCGGAGGCGCGTCATCAACGGCGTATGCCATGTCAATGATACGCTCGACCTCATCTCTGCGGGAAATCTGGACGCACAGGTGGAGGAGCGGAGCAGCCTGGAATTCAGCCGCCTGTCGGACGAGATCAACCACACGGTCCGCACGCTCAAGGGCTATATCGACGCCGAGGCGGAGCGGCTGGACAGCGAACTGAAAAATGCCAAGAACATTCAGGTCGCCGCTCTGCCGACGGTCTTCCCGCCGTATCCGGAGCATAAGGAGTTTGACATCTATGCCCGCATGGATCCCGCAAAAGAGGTCGGCGGCGACTTTTATGATATCTTCCTCGTCGGACGGCAGCGCCTGGCCTTTCTCGTGGCGGATGTGTCCGGCAAGGGCATTCCGGCCGCCCTCTTCATGATGCGGGCCAAGGCTGCCATCAAAAGCTATGCCCGCTCGGGGCTGAGCGTGGAAGAGATCTTCACAAAGGCGAACCAGGCCCTCTCGGAAGAGAACGAGGCCGGCATGTTCGTGACGGCCTGGATGGGGATATTGAATTTTGAGACGGGGGATCTCGAATTCGTCAACGCCGGGCACAACCCTCCGCTGCTTCGGCGCACGGGCGGTCAGTACGAATATCTCCGCGAAAAGGCAAACTTTGTGCTCGCCGGCTTCGACAGCACGCGCTATATCCGGCAGACGCTGCATCTGGAGGAAGGGGACGAGCTTTTCCTTTATACGGACGGCGTCACGGAAGAGAACAACGAAAGCGGCGAGTTCTACGGAGAGGAGCGCCTGCAGAGCGCTCTGAACCGCTGCACGGCCGTCAGCGCCAAGGAACGCTGCCGTTTTGTATGGGACGACATCTGGTCCTTCGTAAAGGAAGCGCCTCAGTTTGACGATATCACAATGCTCTCCATCCGTCTCAGCGAGCGGCCGTAAAATGGAAATCTTGCAAGCGGACGCATTCTGTGATATTCTATCCGTTGAATTTAAACAAGGAGCGAATGAATGGCATATTATAACCGCAGCCGGCACAGACGGAGTTCTTCCGGCTCGCACCCCAGGGAAAGCGATGTGATCCTCGTAAAGTGGTATGAGGATGTTTACTATGTGACTTCCTGGCCCAAAAACAAGGAAGTGAAGCGGGAAGATCTCGCTCGGGAGCTTGCCGACCAGGATGAGCCGTATGAGACGGCTTCCGCCGCACGTGAAGCGGCAGAAGTGCTGCTCGCAAAGCTGCCGGCAGGTGCCGAGCTCCGGGAAGTCGACATGGAAGACTATCCGGCCGCCGAGCCCGTCCCGGTGACGACGCTTCTCGAGGCGGACGGGGACATTACCTTCGTAAAGAAAAACGCATGACAGGGACAGCAGGAACTTTTGAAAGAAAAGCTCCTGCTGTTCTTATCGTTATCAAATTATTTTATGAATTTTTAGTTACAAATTGACATATCTTCCTTGCGCCGAGAGGCAGAAGAAGATATAATATAATGAATTTATTATGGCATATTATTGGAGTCGGGAATGCTGGAAAACATCGTAATCAAAGGCGCAAGAGAAAACAATCTGAAGAATATTGACCTCACGATCCCGCGCGAGAAGCTGGTCGTCATCACCGGGCTCTCCGGCAGCGGAAAATCGAGCCTCGCCTTTGACACGATCTATGCCGAGGGTCAGCGCCGCTATGTCGAGAGTCTGAGCTCCTATGCCCGGATGTTCCTCGGGCAGATGGACAAGCCGGATGTGGACTATATTGACGGCCTTTCTCCCGCCATCTCGATCGACCAGAAGACGACGTCCAAAAACCCCCGCTCCACCGTCGGCACGGTGACGGAGATCTATGACTACCTCCGCCTCCTGTGGGCACGTGTCGGAACGCCGCACTGCCCGAAATGCGGCAGGGAGATCCATCAGCAGAGCATCGACCAGATCGTTGACCGCATCATGGAGCTGCCTGCGGGTACGAAGCTCCAGATCCTTGCTCCGGTGATCCGCGGGAAAAAGGGCGAGCATGTGAAGGTCCTCGAGGACGCCAAGCGCTCGGGCTATGTGAGGGCCCGCATCGACGGGGAGACCGTCGATCTTGCGGACGAGATCTCTCTCGTAAAAAACAAAAAGCACAATATCGATATTATCATTGACCGCATTGCCATTAAGCCGGAGATCGTCCGCCGTTTGACGGATTCCTGCGAGACGGCGCTCTCGCTTTCCGGCGGCCTCCTCTACGCGGAGATCGTTCCGGATGGGCAGCAGCTTTCCTTTTCCCAGAACTATGCCTGCGAGGACTGCGGCATCTCGCTCGAGGAGCTCTCTCCGCGCCTCTTTTCCTTCAACAATCCCCGCGGCGCCTGCCCCAAGTGCTCCGGCCTCGGGATGCAGATGCTGCTCGACCCGGATCTCATTATGCCGGATCCGAACCTCAGCATTCTGGACGGCGCCATCCACGCCTCCGGCTGGGGCAACGCCCGCGCGGACGGGATCGCCCGGATGTATTACGACGCACTCGCCAAGAAGTATCGCTTCAAGCTCTCGGATCCCGTCGGCCAACTGAGCGAAGAGGCCAAACACGCCCTCATGTACGGTACCGGCGGCGAAAAGCTCGAGCTGCGGTATGAGACGAGCCGGGGCTACAGCGTGATGGAGCGCGAATTTGAAGGCCTTGTTCCGAATCTCAACCGGCGCTATGCGGAGAGCACGAGCCAGTCTGTGCGGGAGGAGATCGAGGAATGCATGGCCGAGATCCCTTGCCCGGACTGCGGCGGCAGGCGCCTCAACGCACAGGCGCTGGCGGTTACCGTCGGCGGAATGAATATTTCCTCCTTTACGGATCTTTCCATTCGGGAGGCTCTCGCATTTATGCAGAATCTTGCCCTCAGCGATACGGAGATGCTGATCGCGGGGCGCATCCTGAAGGAGATCTGCGCCCGCCTCAGCTTTCTCGAAAGCGTCGGGCTCGGCTACCTGAGCCTCTCGCGCAAAGCCCTGACGCTCTCCGGCGGCGAAAGCCAGCGCATCCGTCTGGCCACGCAGATCGGCTCCGGGCTGATGGGCGTATTATATGTGCTCGACGAGCCGTCGATCGGCCTCCATCAGCGGGACAATGCAAAGCTCATTGCCACGCTCAAGCATCTTCGCGACCTTGGCAACTCTCTGATCGTCGTCGAGCATGACGAGGAGACGATGCGGGAGGCGGATTATATCGTCGATATCGGCCCCGGTGCCGGCAGCAACGGAGGAAACGTCGTCTGCGCAGGGACCTTTGAGGAGATCTGTGCCTGCGAAGGATCTGTCACCGGGCAGTATATGAGCGGGAAAAAGAAGATCCCCGTGCCGTCTCAGCGCCGGCAGGGGAATGGAAATTTCCTCACGGTCCGCGGAGCGGCGGAAAATAATCTCAAGAATATCGATGTCTCGTTCCCTCTGGGGGAGATGATCTGCGTGACGGGCGTGTCCGGCAGCGGAAAATCGAGCCTGGTCAATGAGATCCTTTATAAGGTCCTCGCGGTGAAGAAGAACCACGCGCGCCTCCGGCCGGGCAAGTTTGCCTCCATCGAGGGCCTGGAGCATGTGGACAAGGTGATCTGCCTGGACCAGAGCCCCATAGGGCGGACGCCGCGTTCCAACCCGGCCACCTATACCGGCGTTTTCAGCGACATCCGCGATCTTTTCGCCACAACGCAGGACGCCCGCCTGCGCGGCTACAGTGCAGGGCGCTTCTCCTTCAACACGAAGGGCGGCCGCTGCGAGGCCTGCCAGGGAGACGGCACGGTCAAGATCGAGATGCACTTCCTGCCGGATGTCTATGTACCCTGTGAGGTTTGCGAAGGGAAGCGCTACAACCGCGAGACGCTGGAGGTAAAATACAAAGGCAAGAGCATCTCCGATGTTCTGGAGATGACGGTAGAAGAGGCCTGCTCCTTCTTTGCCAACCAGAGCCGGATCCTCTCGAAGATCCGTACGCTCTATGACGTCGGCCTCGGCTATGTCCGCCTCGGGCAGTCCAGCACGACGCTCTCCGGCGGCGAGGCGCAGCGCGTCAAGCTCGCAACGGAGCTTTCCCGCCCCGGAACGGGAAATACGGTCTATGTGCTGGACGAACCGACGACCGGCCTTCACACGGCGGATGTCCACCGCCTGATGGACATTCTCAACCGCCTCACGGACGCAGGCAACACTGTGATCATCATCGAGCATAATCTCGACGTCATCAAGACGGCCGACACGATCATCGACCTCGGGCCGGACGGCGGCGACGGCGGCGGAGAGCTCGTCTTTTCCGGCACGCCGGAGGACTGTGCCCGCTGCGAGCGCAGCTACACCGGGCAATTTCTGAAAAAAATTCTTTGACTGGGGAGCATTCATGGAGCAGGAAGTGGAACTGGAAGAACTGAGCGGAACCGTAGAGAGCGTGATCTTCAGCAATGAAGAGAACGGTTATACGGTCCTTCGCCTGCGCGACGAAAACGGAGAGCTGCAGACGGTCCTTGGGTGCTTCCCGAGCGTATCCGCGGGAGAGGTCCTTCTTGCAACGGGCTCCTGGGTCACGCACAACGTGCACGGCCGGCAGTTCAAGGCCGAATTTGCCGAGCGCCTCCTGCCGACCTCCGCACAGGGCATCTTTGATTATCTGGCGGGCGGCGTCATCAAGGGAATCGGCCCGGCAACGGCTTCCGTCATTGTCAACACCTTCGGCGACAAGGCGCTCTATATTTTGGAATCCGAACCTGAAAAGCTGGCCGAGCTGAAGGGAATCACGCTTGCCCGCGCACGGGAATTTTCCGAGACCTACCGCCGGCAGAATTCGGTGCGCCGGCTGCTGGAGTTTCTCTGCTCCTTCTCTGTCCGGCCGATCCTTGCCATGCGGCTCTATCGGTTTTACGGAGAGAACGCGCTGGAGGTCGTGCAGGGAAATCCGTATGTTCTCGCCTCCACGCATATCGGCGGCAGCTTTGCCGAGGCGGACCGCGTGGCGCTCGAGATCGGCTTTGACGATGCAAGCTCGGAGCGCATCAGCGCCGGGATTCTGTTTGAGCTGCAGCACAATCTCAATAACGGGCATTGCTTCATTCCGCAGAAGAGCCTCATCGAGGCCACGGCACGCTTGCTCCAGGTGGAGCAGGAGCCGGTGGAACAGGCGCTGCTGGAGCTTGCCGAGCTCGGTCAGATCATCCGGGACGAGCGCAACGGCAGCGTGAACTGCTATCTGGAGCAGCTCTATGAAGCGGAGACCTACATTGCCCGCCGTCTTTCCGACATGGCAAAGAAAAAGAGCAAGGATATGCCGGACCTGACCGAAACGATCGCAGAGATCGAGCGGGACAACGGCATCACCTATGCCCCCGAGCAGCGCGAGACGCTGGCGCTTTCCCTGGAGCATCAGATCCTTGTAATTACCGGGGGGCCCGGGACAGGAAAATCCCGCACCGTTCAGGGCATCCTGGATCTCTATGACCGTTTTGGCGTCAAGACGCTTCTCTGCGCCCCGACCGGACGCGCCGCCAAGCGGATGACCGAGCTGACCGGCCGCGAGGCTGCAACGGTGCACCGTATGCTCGGCGCCCATTATGCCGACGACGGAGAGCACGTGATCTTTTCCAAAAATGAAGACGACAATCTCGCCTGCAATGCCGTGATCCTGGACGAGTCCTCGATGATCGACCTTCTTTTGATGGAGGCGCTCCTCAAGGCGCTGCCCGAGAAGGCGAAGCTCATTCTGGTGGGGGATATGGATCAGCTGCCCCCGGTCGGCCCGGGGAATGTTTTTCGCGCTGTGATCCAGAGCAGCGCCTTCCCGACGGTGCGCCTCACGCATATCTTCCGCCAGTCCGAGGACAGCCGGATCGTGCAGAACGCGCACATTATCAACAGCGGCAATTATCCCGACTTCGGCGCCAATTCCGGCGACTTTTTCCGCCTGAAGCGCCTTGAGGCGGCGAGTTCCGTGGAGACGATCTGCGAGCTCTGCGCCACACGGCTTCCGGGCCGCATGAAGATCCCTCCCGAGGAGATCCAGGTCCTCTCTCCGACGCGCAAGGGGGAAATGGGGACGGTCAATCTCAACCGCCGCCTGCAGGAGGCGCTGAATCCGCCGGCGGAAGGGAAAAAAGAAAAGCCCTTTGGGGATGTGATCTTCCGAGAAGGGGACCGGGTCATGCAGATTCGGAACAATTACGACATCATGTGGCACGACGCCTCCTACAAGACGGCCGGAAACGGCATGTTCAACGGGGACATCGGCTATATCCGCTCGATCGATCCCGAGAGCGAGACGCTCGAGATCGATTTTGAAGGACGCATCGCCTGCTACAGCTTCACCTCGCTCAACGAGCTGGAGCATGCCTGGGCAGTTACGGTGCACAAGTCTCAGGGCTGCGAGTTCCGGGCTGTGATCTTTGCGCTGAGCCCGTTTTCCAAAATGCTGCTCACGCGCAGCATCCTTTACACCGGCGTGACGCGGGCGAAGAAGCTTCTCATTCTGGTCGGAGACGAGGCCGTGGCGGAGGCCATGATCGACCATGGAAAGGTCGCCTCGCGCTACAGCTATCTCGGCTCGCGCATCCGCGCCCATATGCTTGAGGCATGAGGCTTTTCACGAAGCTTCTCGACCTGATCTATCCGCCTCGCTGTATTTTCTGCCATTGTTTGCTTGACAGCGGGACGATCTGTGAGACCTGCGCCGCCTCGCTCCCGGTGCTTGACCGCGAGGCGCGGCAGCAGAGCTTTGACGGGATCCGAACCTGCTCCTCGCTCTTTCCCTATGAGGGGAACATTCGTGAGAGCCTGCTGCGGTATAAATTCCACGGCCTCAGCTTTTACGGTGAGGATTACGCCCGGCTGATGCTCCTGCATTTTACCCTGGAGGAGACGGAGTGCGACCTGATCTCCTGGGTGCCGCTCAGCCGAAGGCGCCTTCGGCAGCGGGGATATGACCAGGCCCGGCTTCTCGCACAGCGGCTCTCCGAGTATCTTGGACTGCCGTGTGAGCGGGTGCTGAAGAAGGTAAAGAATGTGGCGCCGCAGTCCCGCACCGGGGGACCGGAGGCAAGAAAAAAGAACATTTCGGGGGCATACCGCCTCGCCCGGAAGGCAGACGTCCGGGGAAAGACGGTGCTCCTCGTCGACGATATCGTAACGACAGGCTCGACCCTGTCGGAATGCGCGGCTGTCCTGCGTGAGGCGGGAGCTGCGGAGGTCAAGGCGCTCACGGTGGCGCGTACAAAAACGGATCGCTCCGACTGATGCGGAGCAGACGGGAGTGACAGATGGAATTATTTGAAAAAGACCTGGCCGTCGACATGGGCTCCTCTTCCACGCTGCTATTTGAGCAGGGGAAGGGCATCGTTGCCCGTGAGCCGACGGTCGTAGCCGTGGACAAATACACGGGAAAGATCCAGAAGATTGGGCAGGACGCCCAGCGCATGCTCGGGCGCACGCCCGCAAACCTCTGCGCCATCCATCCGATTGCAAACGGCGTGATCTCGGACTATGAGATCACGGCCTACATGCTGCGCGACCTCGTGAGCCGGGTCACGTCCTTCAGCCTCTTCAAGCCCTGCCTGCTGGCCTGCGTGCCGAGCAGCATCACGGGTGTGGAGGAACGCGCCATTATCGACGCCGCCATTGAGGCCGGCGCACGGAAGGTTTATTTGCTCGAGCAGGCGGTCGCAACGGCGCTCGGCGCCGGCGTGGATATCTACAAGCCGGATGGGCGCATGGTCATCGACATCGGCTCCGGCACAACGGAGATCGCCGTCATCTCGGCCGGAGGTGTCGTCGAGGTCGAATCGCTGAAGACGGCGGGCAGCGCCTTTGACGAGGCGATCGTCAAATACATCCGCCAGAAGTACAATCTTCTCATCGGCCTTTCCACGGCGGAGGAGCTCAAGCGCAGCATCGGCGGAGTGATCACGCGGCCGGACGTTGGCGGCGAGGAGGTCAAGGGCCGCAACCTTTCCAACGGACACCCGAAGACCGTGGAGATTACCTCTTCCGAGCTCATTGAAGCCTTTGTCGAGCCGACGAACAAGATCCTCGACGCCATTCACGTCGTCCTCGAACGGACCCCGCCTCAGCTGGTCGGCGATCTGGACAAGAACGGCATCCTGATGTCGGGTGGCGGCTCTCTGATCTACGGGATCGACCGCCTCATCGAGCGCAGCACGGGTATCCGCACGGTCGTCGTGGACGATGCGATCTCCTGTGCCGCCTACGGAGCGGGCAAGATGCTCAACCATCTCAATGATCTGCAGGACGGCATGCAGAACTTCTACCGGCGCCGTCAGCTCAAAGTCTGATCGTATCATTCGGAAAGGAGCACGCAATGGAACGGAAGCCGGATCTGAACAAGATCCTGAAACGCAAAAAAAAGGAGCCGCACTGCACCGCCGTCGTTTTGGCGGCCGGCAGCTCGACGCGCATGGGGCAGGACAAGACCGTCATGTCTCTCGGCGGCGTCCCGGTCATCGTGCGGACGCTGCGCGCCTTTGACGCGCATCCTCTGGTGGACGCCATCATTGTGGTGACGCGGGAGGAACGCCTCAGCGAGATCGCAGCCATGCGGGAGGAGTACTCCCTCGGCAAGATCACACAGGTCCTGATCGGAGGGGCGACGCGCGCGGAGTCTTCGCTCATCGGCGTCTCCGCAGTGCCGAAGGAGGCGGAATATATCGCGATCCACGATGCCGCCCGCCCGCTCGTAACGGAAAAGGTAATTACGGACGTGCTGCTGGCCGCTCGGGATTACCGCGCCGCGGTTCCCTCTGTGCCGAGCACAGACAGCCTGCGGCTCGTGGAAGGCGAGTTCTTCGGCGGGATCCTCGACCGGGACAAGGTCGCGGCGATCCAGACGCCGCAGATCTTCTCCGCAGACCTCATCAAAGGGGCGCTCACGTATGCGGTGCAGCACCAAGTGCCGATTACGGACGACAGCTCCGCCCTCAGCTGCACCGGCTTTCCGGTACGCCGGGTAGACGGAGACCGGAACAACATCAAGCTCACGACTCCGGAGGACGTGATCTTTGCGGAGGCGATCTTAAAGGCAAGGGAGGCGGCGCAATGAGGATCGGGCACGGATATGACGTGCACAGGCTTACGGAAGGGCGGAAGCTCATCCTGGGCGGGGTCGAGATCCCCTATGAAAAGGGCCTGCTCGGCCATTCGGATGCCGACGTCCTGGTGCATGCTCTGATGGACGCCATGCTGGGGGCCGCGGCTCTCGGCGATATCGGCAAGCTCTTCCCGGACAATGACGACGCCTACCTCGGCGCGGACAGCATCGAGCTTTTGAAGAAGGTGACGGCCGTGCTGAAGGAAAAGGGCTGGCGCCTCGGCAATGCGGACTGCACGGTCATCGCGCAGCGCCCAAAGCTTGCGCCCTATATTCCCGTCATGCGGCAAAGGATCGCCGACGCGATCGGGACGGATGCGGAAAACATCAGCGTCAAGGCCACAACGGAAGAGAAGCTCGGCTTTACCGGAGAGGGGCTCGGGATCGCGGCGCACGCGGTCTGCCTCCTCGAACGGGACGCGTGAGAAAAGAGGGAAGCCATGGCACAGCTGAGTAGTATTTACAGCAGAGCGTTCAGCTATCTCTCCACGATCGGCATTACCGACATCATCGATATTCTGATCGTCGCCTTCATCATTTATGAAGTCATCACCATCATCCGAAGGACGAATTCCTTCAATCTCGCCAAGGGTCTCTTCATCTTCCTGATCGCCCTCTGGCTGGCGGAGATCCTGGAGCTGAACATGATCAGCTTTATCCTCCGCAAGGCGACCGAGCTTGGATTTATCGCCCTGCTGATCCTCTTCCAGCCGGAGCTGCGGAGAGCGCTCGAAAAGGTCGGCAGCCGGTTCTCGACCCGCAGCGCGGAGGCCATCGGGGAGACTTCCTCCGCCATCAGCGAGCTGGTGCTTGCCTGCAGCGATATGTCTGCCTCCCGCACCGGAGCGCTCATCATTCTCGAGCGCTATGTCCGGCTCGACGATTATATCTCCACGGGCACGGTCATCAACTCCGACGTCAGCGCGGAGCTCCTCAAAAATCTCTTTTACAACAAGGCCCCGCTGCATGACGGAGCCGTAATCATCCGGGACGGCCGCATCGCAGCGGCGGGCTGCGTCCTGCCCCTGACGGCCAACCGGAACATCAGCAAGGATCTCGGCATGCGGCATCGCGCGGGCATCGGGCTGAGCGAACAGTGCGACGCCGTTGTGCTGATCGTGTCGGAGGAGACGGGAGCCATCTCCTGTGCGATCGACGGCTCTCTCAAGCGCCATCTGAAGCCGCAGGCTCTCGAGCGGCTCCTTGTCAAGGAGCTCCGGCTGGAAGAGGAGAGCGTGGCAAAGGTTGTGAGCCTTCCCGTAAGGATCTTCAACCGGATCTTTGCTCCGATCCGCCAGAACGCAGAGGAGGAAAAAGATGAGACGAATTTATAACAGCAAGGCCTTCTGGATCGTGATCTCTCTGTTCCTGTCTCTGATGATGTGGGTCTATGTAACGAGCCAGGAGAACGACGAGATCAAGCAGACCTTCCGCGGCGTCCGCGTGGAGCTGGTGGGAGAGTCGGTTTTGAAAGAAAACAAGGGCATGGTCGTGACGGATCTCAGCACAAGCACGGTTTCTGTCGAGATCACGGGGCCGAGAAGGATCGTTTCCGCGCTCTCTGCCGAGAAGCTCTCTGCCCAGATCGACGTCAGCAAGCTGACAACGAGCTCCTATGCCTCCATGCAGTATTCCATTTCTTATCCCAACGGCACGGACACCTCCAACCTGACCGTGAACCGGAAGGTGCCGGATACGGTCAACTTCACGGTCTCCAAGCTCAGCACGAAGACGATCCCCGTGCGCGGCAGCTTTGACGGCAGCATTGCCGAAGGATACACGGCGGAGCCGGTCGTTTTTGAGCCGAGCGAGATCACGATCAGCGGGCCGGAGGCCTATCTGAAAGATATCGAGTACGCATGGGTGAGCTTTGCCTCGGAAAATGTCACGACTTCCTATTCGACGGACGTTGGCTTCGACCTCTGCGATGAGGACGGAGAGGACGCCGTCACCACGGACGTCACCTGCTCGACAGATGTCATTAAGGCAACGCTGCCGATCCTCCAGGTGAAGGAGCTGCCGCTCGTTGTCAACCTGATCTACGGCTCCGGCGCGAACGAGAGCAACACCAAGGTCACCATCGAACCCGAAACGATCACGCTTGCCGGCGACTCGGCGATCCTCAGCAGCATGAACAACGTCCCCGTTGTGACCATTGACACGAAGGACTTTGCATCGACCTTCTCCGACACCTTTACCATCACCTACGACAACTCTCTCACGAATCTCGAGGGCGTGACCGAGGCCGAGGTCAAGGTGGAGATCGACGGGCTTACGGTAAAGACCTTCACGGTGCGCAATATCCAGGTCCGCAATCTGACGGACGGCTACGAGGCGACGATCCTCACGCGCAGCATTCCCGTCAAGATCCGCGGCACGGCCGAGCAGCTCGAGCAGCTCACGGCGGACGATCTCGTGGCGGTAGCCGACCTTTATGATTACGAGCTTACGACCGGCATGAACATGGTTCCCGTCAAGATCCAGGTCGACGGAAGCGTCGATGCCGGCGCCATCGGCGGGGCCTACACGGCGGCCATCGATCTTCAGAAAGCAGGGTGAAGCCATGACACAGGACGCGATCGTACTGAAAAATTTTGAAAACGGCATTGCAGAGGTCGCCGTCATGCGGGGAACCGCCTGCGGCGGCAGCTGCGGCAGCTGCGAGAGCTGCATTTATCAAAGCGAGGTCCATCTCCCGGCAATCAATCATGTCAACGCCCTGCCGGGAGAAAAGGTGACCATCGAGAGCAAGACCTCCTTTGTCTACCGGGCGGCTCTGCTGGTATATATCCTGCCGATCGTCTTCCTGATCGCGGGATACTGCATCGCGGCAGCGGCGGGGGCGTCGGAGGGGGCCTGCATCGGAGCCGGCTTCGGCGCCCTGGCCCTCGGGCTTCTCGGCGTCGTGATCTCCCAGAGAAACAAAAAGCCGATCACATATCACATCGTCAGCATTGACGAACCGGAGGGAACATGAGCAAAACGATCAAAAGCATGACCGGATACGGCAGCGCCAAAGGAACGGCTGCCGGATTCGACGTCACGGTCGAACTGAAAAGCGTAAACAACCGGTATCTCGAGACCTCGGTCCGCCTGCCGCGGAGCTTCCTTTTTGCGGAGGAATCCGTCAAGGCGGCCGTGCAGAGGCATATCAGCCGAGGCAAGGTCGACGTTTTTGTCACCGTCGGCGCCGCCAATGTGGACGACGTCAGCGTGACGGTCAACGAGTCGCTGCTGCGAGGCTATGTCCGGGCGGTGAAGCAGATCGCCGAGGAATACGGCCTTCCCGACGATCTCACGGCGCTCAGCGCCGCACGCTTCCCCGATGTGCTCACGGTAGAGCGCAGCGAGCTGGACGCCGAGGCGATTTCCGAGGGCCTCTGCGCCGTCCTTGAGGAGGCGCTGAACGATTTTGACGCCATGCGCGAAAGGGAAGGCGCCAAGCTGCGGGACGATGTTCTTTCCCGCCTTTCCACCATCGGCAGCTATGTCTCTGCCGTGGAGCAGGAAGCTCCGGTCACGGTGCAGAAGTACCGCGAACGCCTGGAGCAGAAGATGGCCGAGGTGCTCGGAACGGCCGGCATCGAGGAGAGCCGCATTCTCGCCGAGGCCGCGATCTTTGCCGACCATATCGCCGTCGACGAGGAGACGGTCCGCCTGCGCAGCCACATGGCGCAGCTCGATTCCATGATCCGGGGAGCCTCTCCCATCGGGCGGAAGATCGACTTTCTTGTGCAGGAATTCAACCGTGAGGCAAACACGATCGGCTCCAAGTGCCAGAATTCCGATATTGCCCATGTCGTTGTGGATCTGAAGTCTGAGATCGAGAAGATCCGGGAGCAGATCCAGAACATCGAATGAGAGGCCTTGAATGAAGCTTCTCGGCATCGGTTTCGGGAACTATGTCGCCCCGGGCCACATTCTCAGCATCGTCTCGCCGGACTCCGCCCCCATCAAGCGCCTCATGTCGGAGATGCGTGAAAAGGGACTCCTGATCGACGCCTCCTTCGGGCGGAGCACCCGGGCCGTTATCATCACCGACAGCGGAAACGTGATCCTCTCGGCGCTGACGCCGGAGGTTCTCGCGGCCCGCCTGGAGGAAAAGGAAGAGAAAGAAGAGGAAAGGGAAAAGAATGAATGAACGCGGAAAGCTGATCATTCTCAGCGGACCGAGCGGTGCGGGGAAGTCCACCGTCGTAGGAAAGGCGATGGAGGGGAGAGAAGACATCTGCTTTTCCACCTCCGTGACGACCCGGCAGCCCCGCCCGGGCGAGATCGACGGCGTGCACTATTTCTTCATCACGCCCGAGCGTTTCGCGGAGATGGTCGAGCGGGATGAGCTTCTCGAGCACGCGACGTATGTCTCCAACTCCTACGGCACGCCGCGGGCCTATGTAGAAAAGAAGCTCGCGGAGGGCGTCAATGTCGTCCTCGATATCGAGATCCAGGGGGCGCGGCAGGTCCATGAGAAAATGCCCGAGGCCGTGACGGTCTTCTGTGCGCCGCCTTCGCTGGAGGAGCTGGAGCGCCGCCTGCGCGGGCGCGGCACCGAGACGGAGGAGACGATCCTCGCCCGCCTGTCCCGTGCGAAGGAGGAGCTCGCCGAAGCTGATTTCTACGATTATCTTATTATCAATGACTCTGCGGAGAAAGCGGCCGCAGAGCTCACCGCGATCCTTACAGCCGCGCACTGCCGCTTTGAAGACCGTAAAAATCTTTTAAAAATGAACTGATCTTTGATCAAGGAGTGTACCGAATTATGATGCTTTATCCTCCCGTATTTGAGCTGACCGAAAAGGTCGGCAGCCGTTATCAGCTGGTCAATCTCGTTGCCAAGAGAGCAAGAGCGCTCTCCGAGCAGGCCCTGCACGACGAGGAGCCTCTGGAAAAGAAGCCCGTCTCCATCGCCATCGACGAGGTCTATACCGGCAAGCTCACCGTAAAGAAGGAAGAAGAGTAATTTCGCCCGATGCCCGCTTCTGTTGCGAAAATAGCGGTTTCCGCCGCGACGTATTTTATTGACCGGCCGTATGAATACCGCATTCCGGAGGAGCTGCGGGCGAGGGCCGTTCCCGGAGCGAGAGTGCTTGTCCCGTTTTCCCGGGGCAACCGGAAGACCGAGGGCATCATTCTTGCGCTCTCCGAGGCTTCCTCTTATGATTTTGAGAAGCTGAAGGATATCTCGTCCGTGGCTGACGAGGCCCCGGTGCTGACGCCGCAGCAGCTGCAGCTGGCGCTCTTTATGCGCGAGCGCTTCTTCTGCACGGTCTACGACGCCGTGAAGGCTATGCTGCCGGCCGGGCTCTGGCTGGAGGAGGACGGGCGGCGCCGTGTCGGCGACAAGACGCAGGAAATGGCGCGCCTCGCACTTCCGGGCACGCTGGAGGAAGCGGAGCTCGAGACGCTTGCGCGTTCTCCGCAGCAGAAGCGGCTTTTGCGGGAGCTTGCCTCCTACGGCGAGCTGCCGAGCGCCGAGCTATGCCGCTTTGCCGGCGTGACGCGCGCCCCGCTCAAGGCGCTCGTTCAGGCGGGGCACATCGAGCTCTATGAGAAGGAGATCTTCCGTCTGCCGCCGCGGGCGGAGGCGGAGAAAAAGCCGGTGCCCGAGCTGAACGCGGAGCAGAGCCGGGCCTATGAGGGTCTGCGTGCGCTGCAGAGCTCCGGCAGGGCCTGCGCGGCGCTTCTGGAGGGCGTAACGGGCTCGGGGAAGACGAGCGTTTATATCCACCTCATTCAGGATGCGCTGCGGGAAGGAAAAACAGCCATTCTTCTCGTGCCCGAGATCGCGCTCACGCCGCAGATGCTGCAGACCTTCTCCTCCTATTTCGGAGACGACATCGCCGTTCTCCACAGCAGCCTCACGACGGGGGAGCGCTACGACGAATGGAAGCGCCTCCGCTCCGGAAAGGCGCATCTCGCCATCGGGACGCGGAGCTGCGTCTTCGCGCCGGTCGAACCGCTCGGCGTTCTGATCATCGACGAGGAGCAGGAGGACACCTACCGCTCCGAGAATGCCCCGCGCTATGACGCCGTCGAGGTTGCGAAATACCGCTGTGTGAAGGAGAAGTGCCTTCTCCTGCTCGGCTCCGCGACGCCGAACATCTGCTCCCGCCACCAGGCGCAGATCGGAAAATACAGCTTCTTTACGCTGAAAGACCGCTATAACCGTATGCTTCTGCCCGAGGTCCGCATTGTGGACATGAAGGGGGAGCTGCGCGCGGGCAACAGCGGCAATCTCAGCTATGCCCTGCAGGAGGAGCTGACGGAGAACCTCCGCCGCGGCGAGCAGAGCATTCTCTTTTTGAACCGGAGAGGCGCCCACAAGCTCGTCACCTGCGGCGAATGCGGGTTTATCTACAAGTGTCCCAAGTGCAGCGTTTCCCTGACCTACCACAGCGTCGGGCGAAGGCTGCAGTGCCATTACTGCGGCTATGTACAGCCCGTGGACGACAGCTGCCCCGAGTGCGGCGGCATTCTGAAATATGTCGGCGCAGGGACGCAGCTCATCGAAGAGGAGCTCCATTCGCTCTATCCGGAGACCGAGATCCTCCGCATCGACGCCGACGTGCTCACCGGCCGCCTGACGCACGAGCAGATCTTTGACCGCTTCCGGCAGGAAAACGTGCCTTTCCTGGTCGGCACGCAGATGGTGACGAAGGGGCTGAATTTTGAAAATGTCACGCTCGTCGGTGTTATATCGGCCGACCAGAGCCTTTATTGCGGCGATTACCGTGCCGCGGAGCGGACTTTTTCCCTTATTACGCAGGTCATCGGCCGAAGCGGGCGGGGCAGCAAGCCCGGCCGCGCGGTCATTCAGACCTTTACGCCGAAAAATGAAGTGATCCTGCAGGCGGCGGCGCAGGATTATGAGGGCTTTTATCAGCAGGAGATCGCGCTCCGCCAGCTGATGGATGTGCCGCCCTTTGCCGATATCCTCGCCGTTACGGCTTCGGGAGAACGGGAGCGGACCGTTGTGGAGAGCTGCCGCTTTATCCGCAGCCGCCTGGAGCAGCTTCTGCGCGGCCATGGCGGGATCGAGCTTCTCGGCCCGACGCCTCTCGCCGTCGTCAAGGTGAACGACCGGTACCGCTACCGGGTCTATCTCAAATGCAGTGCGGACAGCGCCGTGCGGAGCGCGGTCTCGCAGATCATCATCGAATGCAGCACCGACCGGCGCTGGAACGGAGTCTCGTTTTACGCGGACAACGATCCGGAATAAAGGCCGCGGGGCTGAGGAAAGGAAACAGCATGGCTTTAAGAACGATCTTGACCTCCGAGCAGGAGCAGCTCTACAAGCACTCCCGCCCGGTGACGAATTTTGACGCCCGCCTCCACACCCTTCTCGACGACATGCGCGAGACGCTGCTCGCCTCCGGAGGCGTGGGGCTTGCCGCCCCTCAGGTCGGCATTCTGCGCAGGGCAGTCCTCGTCATTGAGACGAATGTTCCCGAAGGGGAAGAAGAATATGTCATCGAGCTCATCAACCCCGAGATCGTCTCGCAGGAGGGGGAGCAGCGCGGCAGCGAGGGCTGCCTGAGCGTGCCGAATGAATACGGCATTGTCACGCGCCCGGCAAAGGTGCGCGTGCGCGCGCAGGACCGGAACGGAGCCTGGTTCGAGGTGGAAGGCGAGGGCCTGACGGCGCGCTGCTTCTGCCACGAGATCGACCATCTCGAGGGCATCCTCTTCACCTCCGTTGCCGAACGGATGCTGACGAAGGACGAGATCGAAAACGGAGTGAAGGACGAATGAGAGTTCTCTTTATGGGCACGCCGGACTTCGCTGCGGCCTCCCTGCAGGCGCTGCTGGAAGGCGGGTTTGACGTCGTCGGCGTATTTACCCAGCCGGACAAGCCGAAGGGGCGGGGGATGGATCTTGCCTATTCTCCGGTCAAGCAGCTCGCACTGAAGCATCAGCTGCCGGTCTTCCAGCCGGAGAAGATGCGGGACGGGACGGCGCTCGCCGCTGTCCGCGAGCTGCAGCCGGACGTTCTCGCCGTGGTGGCCTACGGAAAAATTCTGCCGGACGAGATCCTGGCGGCGGCTCCTCTGGGTGCCGTGAATGTGCACGGTTCGCTCCTGCCGAAATACCGCGGCTCCGCCCCGATCCAGTGGGCGGTGCTGAACGGGGATAAGACCACCGGCGTATCCACGATGTATCTCGCCTCCGAAATGGACACGGGAGATATCATCTTTTCCGAGGAGACGGAGATCGGCGAATTCGAGACCTCCGAGCAGCTCTATGAGCGCCTGCAGGCAATGGGCGCGCAGCTTCTTGTCAAGACGCTTCATGCCGTTGAGGAGGGCACGGCGCCCCGTACGCCGCAGGATCCCTCGCAGGCCACCTATGTCCGCATGCTGGACAAGAGCCTCTGCCCGATCGATTTTGACCGTACGCCGCGCCAGGTGATCAAGTGGATCTGCGGGTTGCAGTCCTGGCCGGTGGCAACGGCCGAGCTCGGCGGACAGACGCTGAAGATCTTCGCCGCCGAATATACGCCCACGCATACGGAGCTTGCTCCGGGCAGCGTCGTCAGCACGGACCGCGGCGGCATCGAGGTCGCCTGCGCCGGCGGCGAGACGGTCCTCATCACAGAGGTCCAGGCGCCAGGGAAGAAGAGAATGAAGGCGGCGGATTATCTCCGGGGGCACAAGCTTTGAAGGAGACGGCCCGCTCGGCGGCCCTCACCGCGCTTGACCGCTGCTTCGGCAGCGGAGCCTGGGCGGGGCAGGTGCTCGATGCCGCCCAGAAGCAGCTCGAGCCGCGGGAAGCGGCGCTTGCCTCTCGCCTGACGCGCGGCGTGCTGCAGAATTACCGCCTGCTGGACTATGACCTCGACGCCTTTCTCCGCAAGGGCGGAAAGATGGATCTCACGGTCCGCAACCTCCTGCGCCTGGGAGCGTATCAGATCCTCTTCAGTGACCGCATCCCCGTGAGCGCAGCGGTCAACGAGAGCGTGGAGCTGTGCCGCAGGCGCGGCTTTTCCAGCGCCTGCGGGCTCGTCAACGCGGTGCTGCGCCGCCTCGCGGCCGCTCCGCCGGCTCTGCCGGAGGAGCTCGGCATCCGCTACAGCCAGCCGGACTGGTTCGTGGAGCGCATGCTGTGCGAGCATGGCAGAGAATTTACGGAGGCGCTTCTCCGCGCCGACAATACCGAGCCCGCGATCGAAACGCATCCGGGTTTCACTGCGGGTGAGACCTATGTGCAGGACGGCGCGGCCTTCGAGGCGGTCCGCATGGCGGAGCCGATGCCGGGGATGCGGGTGCTGGACTGCTGCTCGGCTCCGGGAGGCAAGGCCTTCACGGCGGCCGTTCTTATGGGCAACCGCGGCAGCATTCTTGCCTGCGACATCCACGCGAAAAAGCTCTCTCTCATCGAGGAGGGGGCGAAGCGCCTCGGCATCTCCATTGTGGAGACCTGCTGCCGCGACGCGCGCGAATTTGTGCCGGAGTTGGAGAACGTGTTCGATCTCGTCATTGCGGACGTACCCTGCAGCGGCTTCGGCGTCATGCGCAAGAAGCCCGAGATCCGCTTCAAGAGTGCGGAGGAGATCGCCGCCCTGCCTGTGATCCAGAAGGCGATCGCGGAGAATGTCTCACGCTTCGTCCGCCCGGGCGGCAAACTGCTTTATTCCACGTGCACGATCTTCCCGGAGGAGAACGAGGGCATTGCGCACGCGATCCCCGGCTTTGCCGTGGAAAAGGAAAAGACCTTCTATCCCCACATTGACGGAACCGACGGCTTTTATGCCTGCGTACTGAGGAAGCAATCATGAAAGATATCCTGTCGCTCCTTCCGGAGGAGCTGGCTGCGGAAATGAAAGAGAAGGGCCTGCCGGCCTTCCGGGCGAAGCAGATCAGCGAGTGGCTCGCCAAGGGTGCCGCATCGTTTGACGAAATGCAGAATCTCCCGAAGGAGCTGCGGGCCCGCCTTTCGGAGGAGTATTCGCTCTATCGCCCGAAGGTCCTCCGGAAGCAGACCTCCCGCGTCGACGGCACGATCAAGTATCTCTGGGAGCTTGCGGACGGCAACGCCGTCGAGACCGTCGTCATGAAAAACAATTACGGCAACACGATCTGCATTTCCACGCAGGTCGGCTGCCGCCAGGGCTGCGCCTTCTGCGCCTCGACGATCGGAGGTCTGGTCCGCTCGCTCGAGCCGTCGGAGATGCTCAACGAGGTCTTCTGCTCGCAGGCGGACTGCGGGGAGAGGATCTCCAACATCGTGCTTATGGGCATTGGGGAGCCGCTGGACAATTTTGACTCCGTGATGCGTTTCCTTCGCCTCGTGAACCATCCGGGCGTCATGAACATCGGGATGCGGCACATCTCGCTTTCCACCTGCGGGCTCATCGAGCGCTTTGACGATCTCGCCGCGCAGGAGATGCAGATCACGCTCGCGGTCTCTCTCCATGCGCCGGACGATGAAACGCGCACGAAGATCATGCCTGCCAACCGCGGCCGCGGCGTGGACGCGCTCATGGAGGCCTGCCGCCGGTATTATGAAAAGACCGGCCGGCGCATCTCCTTTGAGTATGCGATGATCGACGGGATCAACGATACCGAGCGCCACGCGCGGCTCCTTGCAAAGCGGGCGCTCAGCGTAGGGGCGCATGTGAATCTCATCGGGCTCAACTATGTGGAAGAGAGCCGCTTTGCCCCGTCAACGCAGGGGCATATGAAAGCGTTTATGAAGATCCTCGACGAAGAGGGCGTCAATTATTCGCTCCGGCGGAAGCTGGGGAGCGACGTTGATGCTTCCTGCGGTCAGCTGAGGAGAAAATTTCTGCAGAAGAAAGCTTAACGGATGAAGTATTTCGGGCTGACAGACAAGGGAATCGTGCGCACGGAGAATCAGGACTGCTTTTCCATCACCGAGGTGAAGAGCAAGAAGGCCCTGATCGTTGCCCTCTGCGACGGCATGGGAGGCGCCAGCGCGGGCGGACTCGCGAGCAGCATCTCCAACGAGGCCTTTGTCGACTATGTTCAGGCCCGGCTGACCTCCCGCGTCTGGCGCGACCCCGATTACCGGCAGGTGCTGCAGAGCGCCTGCGAGGAGGCAAACGGCATTACCTATGAGTATTCCGGCTTTTCGGACGATTACGCCGGCCTCGGGACGACGCTGGTCGCCGCCGTCGTGTCCGACAGCGGTCGCTGCACTGTCGTCAACGTGGGGGACAGCCGCGCCTATCTGATCTCCGCCCGGGAGAAGAAGATCCGGCAGATCACGAACGACCATTCTCTCGTCGAGACCTATGTCCGCGCCGGGCTCATCACGAAGGAACAGGCGCGCGTCCATCCGCAGAAGAACATCATCACCCGGGCCCTCGGCTCTGAGCGGACGGTGGAATCGGACGCCTTCGAGGCCGTATTGAAGAAGAACGACATGCTTCTGCTCTGCAGCGACGGGCTTTCCAACAACTTTTCCGACGAGGAGCTGCTGCAGCAGGCGCTGGAGAACCCGGACCCGGAGATCTTCTGCCGGGAGATGCTGCGCCTGACCTATCTCCGCGGCGCGGCAGACAACGTTACGATCATTTCAGTAGTGAGAGATTGACGAATGAGCGACAGCAGATCCATAACCAAATATCTCGGCGTCGTTCTCGACGACCGCTATGAGATCCTCGAAAAAATCGGCGAGGGCGGCATGGCCATTGTCTACAAGGCGCGGGATACCCGCCTGGAGCGCAATGTGGCCGTGAAGCTGATGCGCGAAGAACTCTTCCACGACGGCGATTCGAAGAAGCGCTTCTACGACGAGGCGCACGCCGTCGCCATGCTGAGCCATCCGAACATCGTTGCCATCTACGATGTCAGCAACGCCTCGGAGACGGAATATATCGTGATGGAGCTCATTGCGGGCATCACGCTTCGCCGCTATATGGACCGGAGGCATACGGTGCCCTGGAAGCAGGCGCTGCATTTTGCCCGCCAGGTCGCGGCGGCGCTTTCCCACGCCCATTCCCGCGGCATCGTCCACCGCGACATCAAGCCGCAGAACCTGATGCTCCTGCGGGACGGGACCGTCAAGGTCGCCGATTTCGGCATTGCCGCCATGGAGCATGAGCTCGAGCGGCAGACGACCGGGCAGGCCATCGGCTCGCTCAACTATATTGCGCCCGAACAGCTCCGCGGCGCTCCGGCGGATGCGAGGGGAGACCTCTATTCGCTCGGCGTAACGCTCTATGAGATGCTCTCCGGCTTCAAGCCGTATAACGGGGAATCCCCGGCGCAGCTTCTGGAAATGCAGAAGGAGAAGGAGATCCTCCCGCTTCGCGCCTTTGACGCGGAGATCCCTGCGGGGCTCGAGAAGATCGTGCTGCGTGCCCTGGCGCAGGATCCGGAGGAACGCTATCAGTCGGCCGACGAGATGATCCGCGCCATTGACGCCTTCGCCTCGGCCTACCGCCGGCAGGAAAAGCGCGTCAGTGAAGGGAAGGACCCGGACGAGCCGGCCGGCGGCCCTCTGAAAATTACGGCTACGCGGACGGTCAACATCCCGCACCGGGAATATGTCCGCTCCATTCGCCGCTCGAACCGCATCGGCTATTCGCTCGGCTCCTTTGCCCTCCTGGCGGCCTCCGTCGGGCTCTTTGTGTTTCTTTGGAACTTCTGGCTGAGAGGTGTGTTTGCGCCGGCGGAGCGGACGGAGATGCCGAACTTCGTGGGAAGCGGCGTGCAGTCCATTCTCAACGATGTCTCGCTTTCGCAGACATACAACTTTAAGGTCAGCTATGTCGTCGATACGTCTCACGCCGCGGGCACGGTCCTCTCGCAGAATCCCGCCGCGGGGCGCAGCCTGCAGATCACGGAGGACGGCATCGATGTCCGCCTCTCCGTCAGCAGCGGCTACACGCTTGCGGAGGTGGACAACGTGCTCGGGCTCGATTACCGCGAGGCGGTCCTGCAGCTGCAGAATTCCGGCTTCCAGACCGAGGTGACGACGGCGCGCTCCGCCGACGTGGAAAAGGACCGCGTCATTTCCACGAGCCCCGCCGCAGGCGAGCAGATCAGCGCGGGAAGCACGGTCTACATCACCGTGAGCAGCGGGGCGGAGATCGAATATGTCCAGATGCCGAACGTGATCGGCCTGACCGAGGAGGCGGCCATCGTCAAGCTGACGAATGCGGGGCTGACCTACGGCTCCTCCGAGCGCCGCACGAGCGACTATGAGGCGGGCACGGTCATCGCCACGAGCATCGTGGCCTTTGCCGAGGTGGAGAAATATACCTCCATCGTGCTCACAGTCTCGGCCGGCCCGGGAGGATATTGAGTATGGAAGGCGTGATCATCAAGGCCCTGAGCGGCTTTTATTACGTCTGGGACGGGGAGAAGACCGTTGCCTGCAAGGCAAAGGGACGCTTCCGCCACGACGGGGCCTCCCCCCTGGTGGGAGACCGCATCGAATATGCCCTGACCCCGGAGGGGACGGGCGTCGTCGGAAAGATCCTGGAGCGAAAAAACTGGTTCATCCGCCCGAACGTTGCGAATGTGGATGCGCTTGCTTTTGTCGCCTGCGCGGCGAAGCCCGTGACGGATCCGTATCTCATTGACCGCGTCTCCGTCATCGCGGAGCATGCCGGGTGCGAAACGGTCGTTGTCCTCAACAAGTGCGATCTGGACCCCGCGGACGCGCTCTATGAGACCTACCGCAAGTCGGGCTTTCCCGTCGTACGCACGAGCGCCGAGACCGGAGAGGGGATCGCCGAGCTGCGGGAGCTTCTGCGCGGAAAGATCACGGCCTTCACGGGCAACTCCGGCGCCGGCAAGTCGAGCCTGCTCAACTGCCTCAGCCCGGGCCTTTCGCTCGAGACGGCCGAAATCAGCGACAAGCTCGGCCGCGGCAAGCACACCACGCGCCACATCGAGATCTTCGCCCTCGGCGGAGACACCTTCGTCGCCGACACGCCGGGCTTTGCCTCCTTCGAGGTGGACATGGTCTCGGACATCACGGCCGAAGAGCTCGAAACGCGCTTCCCCGACTTTGCGCCCTATCTCGGGCAGTGCCGCTTCAACGACTGCCGGCACCTCAGCGAGCCGGACTGTGCGCTCCGCGCGGCAGTCGCCTCGGGAGCCGTGGCGGAAACGCGGCACGAAAGCTATGCCCGCCTCTACGATATCATCCGCAACCACAAGCCGTGGGACTGAGGAAATCGAAAGAAAATTCTTGTCATACGGCAAAGCATGTGTTAAAATTATTTGAAAATTCAGCTTCCCCGGAAGCAGAAAACCAGGAGAGAAACAATGTCAGGACATTCCAAGTGGCATAATATTCAGAAGACGAAGGGCGCGGCCGACGCCAAAAGAGCGCAGGCCTTTACGAAGATCGCCCGTGAAATGATCGTTGCCGTCAAGGAAGGCGGCGGCGGAGATCCGCGCAGCAACTCCAAGCTGGCCACCGTCATTGCCAAGGCCAAGGCAGCCAACATGCCGAACGACAATATCAAGCGCACGATCGACAAGGCGCTCGGCGCCGGCAGCACGGACAATTACGAAAAGATCACCTACGAAGGCTACGGCCCCTCCGGCGTCGCCGTCATCATCGAGACGATGACGGACAACCGCAACCGTACCGCCGGCGAGGTTCGCCACCTCTTCGATAAATACGGCGGACAGATGGGCGTTGCCAACTGCGTATCCTGGTCCTTTGCCAAGAAGGGCGTCATCGTCATCGACAATGAGGACGAGGAGCTGGAGGAAGACGCAGTCATGATGGATGCGCTCGACGCCGGCGCGGCCGACTTTGAGGCGGACGAGGGCATTTTCAACGTGTATACGGGGGAGGACGATATCGCCGCCGTCTCCGATGCGCTGACCGCCAAGGGTTATACGCTTCTCTCTGCCCAGGTCGAAATGATCCCGCAGAACGGCTACATCACCCTCACGAAGGAAGACGACATCAAGAACATGCAGAAGATGCTCGACCTCTTTGAGGACAATGACGACGTTCAGAACGTCTGGCACAACTGGGAAGACGCCGAATAAAAATATCCCTTTTCGTTTAAAAACAAACCATGGTGCAGAATCGCTTGACAAAAGCGCTGTACCATGGTATTTTAATGAAGGAACCACCGAAATCGCCTGTTTCAGCGGCTTTTTTAAGCCGGCCCCTTTCTGAAACAGCCTTTCCGGTGGTTCTTCTTTTCTGATTTTTTACTCGAAGCGCTCAAGCCTCGACGGCGGCGCGGAGCGCCTCGACGCGGTCCGTCTTCTCCCAGTTGACGCCGAGATCCTCGCGGCCGATGTGCCCGTAGGCGGCGAGCGGACGGTAGATCGGGCGGCGGAGATCCAGGTCGCGGATTATTGCGGAGGGACGCAGGTCAAAGACCTTCTCCACGGCGGAAGAGATCTTCTCGTCCGGCACGGTGCCGGTGCCGAAGGTCTCCACCAGGATGGAAACGGGCTTCGCTACGCCGATGGCATAGGCCAGCTCGACCTGGCAGCGCTTTGCCAGCCCTGCAGCGACGACGTTCTTCGCCACATAGCGGGCGGCGTAGGCGGCGCTGCGGTCGACCTTCGTCGGATCCTTGCCGGAGAAGGCGCCGCCGCCGTGGGGGGCGCTGCCGCCGTAGGTGTCGACGATGATCTTGCGTCCGGTCAGCCCGGAGTCGCCCTGCGGCCCTCCGATAACGAAGCGGCCGGTCGGGTTGATGAAATAACGGGTGTTCTCATCGAGCAGCCCTGCGGGGATGATGGGACGGATCACATATTCCAGCATGTCCTTGCGGATCTGCTCCAGCGTTGCCTCGGGGGCATGCTGCGTAGAAAGGACGACGGTGTCCACGCGCACGGGGCGGCGGTCTTCGTCGTATTCCACGGTGACCTGCGTCTTGCCGTCCGGCCGCAGATAATCCACGATGCCGGCCTTGCGGACCTCGGCGAGGCGCTTGGCGAGCTTGTGCGCGAGGGAGATGGCGAGCGGCATGAGCTCGGGAGTTTCGTCGCAGGCGTAGCCGAACATCATGCCCTGGTCTCCGGCGCCGTTCTGCAGCTCGGCGTCCTCGCCGTTCTTGTTTTCAAGCGCACGGTCCACGCCGAGCGCAATGTCGCCGGACTGCTCGTCGATGTTTGTGATGATGCCGCAGGTGTCGCAGTCAAAGCCGTATTTGGCGCGGTCGTAGCCGATGTCGCGGATGACGTCGCGCGCGATGCGGGCAATGTCCACATAGCAGTCCGTGCTGATCTCGCCCATGATGTGCACGAGCCCGGTCGAGACCGTCGTCTCGCAGGCGACGCGGCCGTTCGGATCCTGCTCGAGGATCGCGTCCAGCACGGCGTCGGAGATCTGGTCGCAGATCTTGTCGGGATGCCCCTCCGTCACGGATTCGGAGGTAAAGAAAGTGTGAGCCATGTGCTCCTCCTAAAAATATCATTTTTCCGCAGCGAAACACTGCGGAAAGAAAAGACGAGTCAGTCTGTAAGCCGGGTTCTGTCTTAAACGGTCATCTATCTAGACCTGCCGTTGCCGGCAGGTTCCAGCCACCTCCTGAGAACGGCCGGGCAGGCCATATGTTCTCTCCGCGGTGTTGCTCCGGGATAGAGTTTACAGCATCCACATGTCTCCATGCGATGAGTGAGCTCTTACCTCACTTTTCCACCCTTACCCCGCAAAAGCGGGGCGGTATCTCTCTGTTGCACTTGTCCGAGGGTCACCCCTGGCGGGCGTTACCCGTTATCCTTGCCCTGTGGAGCCCGGACTTTCCTCACGCACAGGCTTTCGCCTTGTGCCCGCGACCGTTCGGCTGGCTCGTCCTTACAGTTTAAAACATTCCGCGGCTTTCGTCAACAGATTCTTTGGGAATTGAATGCTTGTAATGAGGTCGGGAACGCGATATAATAAAATGAATATCCATAGGAGGAAATCAGAAATGACATTAAATGAATATGTCTCTTCCATAAAAGACAAGCGCATCTGCATTATCGGAATCGGCGTGAGCAACGAGCCTCTGCTGAAGCTTCTGCTCTCGGCCGGCTGCAGCGTCACGGCCTGCGACAAGCGGACCATGGCGGAGATGGGCATGGAGGCTCTTGAGCTTATCAACCTCGGGGCAAAGCTCAAGCTCGGGCCGGACTATCTCGAGGATCTGGACTATGACATCATCTTCCGCACACCCGGCCTCATGCCGTTTGACGCGCATCTCGAGAAGGCCCGCGCGAAGGGCGCGGAGATCACCTCCGAGATGGAGGTCTTCTTCCGGCTCTGCCCCTGCCGCATCTTTGCCGTCACGGGTTCCGACGGGAAGACGACGACCACGACCATTATCTCCGAGCTTCTCAAGGCGGCGGGCTATACCGTGCACCTCGGCGGGAACATCGGCCATCCGCTGCTCTGCGAGGTGCCCCTCATGAAGGAGACGGACATCGCCGTCCTCGAGCTCAGCTCCTTCCAGCTGCACAGCATGGAGTGCCGCCCCAACGTCAGCGTGGTCACGAATATTTCCCCGAACCATCTCGACAAGCACAAGGACTATCAGGACTATATCGACGCCAAGAAGAGCATCTGCCGCCGCCAGGGCGAAGGGGACGTGACGGTCCTCAATGCGGACGATGCGCTCGCCGGGGAATACGCCGCCGTGAGCGGCGCGGAAAAGCGCTGGTTCTCCGTGGAGAAGAAGGTGGACAACGGCGTCTATTGCCTGGACGGGAAGATCGTCCGCGTCCGCGCCGGGGAGGAGACGGAGATCCTTTCGCAGAGCGACATTCTCCTCCCGGGCCTTCACAATGTGAAGAACTATATCGCGGCCTTTGCCGCCACGCAGGATCTCGTCGGGGACGAGTTCTGCGCCTCCGTCGCGAAGAGCTTCAAGGGCGTGGAGCACCGGCTCGAGACCGTCCGCGTGCTCGGCGGCGTCACCTATATCAACGACTCCATCGGCACGAGCCCCACGCGCGTCATCGCGGGCCTGCATGCCCTGAAGACGAAGCCCATCCTTATTGCGGGTGGCTACGACAAGCACATTCCCTTCGATTCCCTCGGAGACGAGCTGTGCCTCCACGCCAAGCGCGTCGTCCTCACGGGTGCCACGGCCGAAAAGATCCGCGAGGCGATCGTCTCTTCCGTCAATTATGCCGGGCATCCCGTGCCCTTTGAGATGGTGGACGATTTTGACGATGCCGTCCACGCGGCCTGCGCGGCGGCGGGGGAAGGGGACATCGTGATCCTCTCGCCGGCCTGCGCGGCGTTCGATCATTTCAAGAATTTTGCCGAGCGCGGCCGGCACTTCAAGCAGCTGATCATGGAGCTTTGAGAAAATGAAGATTTCCGACATTGACAAGAAGATCCTCGCCCTCGCCGAGGAAGCGGACAAAATGATCGAGGAGCCGCTGCGCGAGGTGGACGCAATCGCGCGGGAGAACACCATGCGCGTGATGGAGGCCTTTCAGTCCAACCGCGTGGCGGAGGCCTGCTTCGCCGGCACCACGGGCTACGGCTACGACGATCTCGGCCGTGAGACGCTTGAGAAGATCTATGCGCAGGTCTTCGGTGCGGAGGCTGCCCTCGTGCGCATCGGCTTTGCCAACGGCACGCATTCCATCTTCGCCGCCCTTTCGGCGCTCTGCCGCCCGGGAGAAAAGCTTCTCGCGGTCACGGGCGCCCCGTACGATACGCTCCGCAAGGCCATCGGCATCACGGGGGACGAGTTCGGCTCCCTGCGCTTCTACGGCATCGGCTATAAGCAGATCGACCTTCTGCCCGGCGGCGGGATCGACTTTGAGAGCATCCGTGCCGCCCTGGACGACGAGACCATCACGGCCGTCACGGTCCAGCGCTCCTGCGGCTATGACGACCGGAACACGCTCACCGTTGAGGACATCCGCAGGATCTGCGACACCGTGCACAAAAAGCGCCCGGAGGTCAACGTTTTTGTGGACAACTGCTACGGGGAGTTTACGGACACCCGGGAGCCGACCCACGTGGGCGCGGACCTGATCGCGGGCTCTCTCATCAAGAACCCCGGCGGCGGCATCGCCCCGACGGGCGGCTATATTGCGGGCAAGCAGGAGCTCGTCGACCGCGCCGCGGCGCGGCTGACCGTCCCCGGCATCGGGGGAGAGGTCGGCAGCACGCTCGGGAACAACCGCCTGCTGTATCAGGGCTTCTTCCTTGCTCCGCACACGACGGCGCAGGCCGTGAAGACGGCCATCTTTGCCGCCGCTCTGATGGAGCTCATGGGAATGGAGACCTCTCCCGCCAGCTACGAAAAGCGCAGCGACATCATCCAGCGCATCCAGCTCAAAACGCCCGAGAACATGAAACGCTTCTGCGAGGGCATTCAGGCGGGCGCCCCGGTCGATTCCTATGTCACGCCCGAGCCCTGGGCCATGCCGGGGTATGACTGCGATGTCATCATGGCGGCCGGCGCCTTCATTCAGGGCGCCTCCATCGAGCTCTCGGCGGACGGCCCCTTCAAGCCTCCCTACACCGTCTATCTCCAGGGCGGCCTGACCTACGAGTCCGGCCGGCTGGGCGTCATTATGGCGGC
>R17__coassemble_222_pt1 | contig 37777 bp, 34 predicted proteins | sample R17__metabat2_high_PE_024 | metagenome-assembled genome bin R17
TCTCCGACCATCTCTTCCGCCCGGAGGAGCTCTCGGCCGAGGAGCGCCAGCTCGGCTTCTCCCAGATGATCACGATCGCGCTCGACGCCGCCGTCATCATGGAGGAGCACCGCCGCGCGAAGCTGTGAGGTGCAAATTGTCGTTAAAAATCACAGCGCCTGCTTTGCAAAATTGCAGAGCAGGCGCTGTTTTGCCGTTATACCGTATGAATCGCATCGTTTTTGGAAAGGAGATAGACGCAATACTGATTCATGCTTACTCCTTCCCTTTTGGAATGCTCCGCCAATGCCCGATGCAGGCTTTTGGGGATACGGAGCTTAAATTGCCCGGAATAACTCTCAACGGAATCCGGCTCCTGAATCGGGACATGATCCTCCATGGCCGCTTCCAGCCATGCTCTCTTCGCGTCCATCGCGTTCCGATAAGCCTCCTCCACGGTATCTCCGGCAGAAAGACATCCCGGAAGCTCCGGAAAAGATACTACATATCCCCCTTCGTCCGTATCCGGCGTAAGCTCCATGCGATAGGGGAGCTTCATATATTCTTCAATGGTCGTCACGCTGGTATACCTCACTTTCCACCACAGAGCGTACTAATTCAATATAAACTCTTTTGATTGGCTTATGTTTTGGAATCGTAATCGGCGAGCAGCCTGCCTTCCGAAATGTGAAATGGCTGCTTCCGCTCTTGGGCGAGCTCATTTCATATCCGTATTGCTCAAGGATTCTCCGAAGTTCTTCAAATCGAAGGTCCGGATCCAAGCTGAGCAGCCGCCTCAGCAACTTGTCCCACTGCGACATGTTTTGTATCTCCCTGTGTTGATGGATCCATTATATATGGTGTCGCATTCGGTGTCAAGTAAGGACTTTTCTTGCAATATTCCCGATTTTTTCATTGCGTTCAGCCGACTCGGATTGTATAATATAAATTGTATAGAGTGTGTTCATCTTTTGCGCACACTAAAACTATTATAATGGAGGATGACCCATGAAGAAGTTCTTAGCGCTTGTTCTCGCACTTTGCATGGTCTTTGCTCTCTGCGCTGTCTCTGCTTCCGCAGACGATATGGCAGTCGCAATGATCACGGACTATGGCGACATTACCGACCAGTCCTTCAACCAGACCACCTATGAGGCCTGCAAGGCCTACTGCGAAGCCAACGGTGTTGACTTCCAGTACTACAAGCCCGCATCCGACTCCGATGAAGACCGCATCACTTCCATCGAGAAGGCCATTGATGACGGCTACACCGTGATCGTAATGCCCGGCTATGCATTCGGCCCCGCCATCCAGGAAGTTGCTCCGGAAAACGATGACATCATCTTCGTTGCTCTTGACGTCAGCGAAAGCGACATCGGCGACCTTGCTTCCGACATGCCTGCAAACCTCTACTGCGCCGTCTACCAGGAAGAGCTCTGCGGCTACATGGCAGGCTATGCCACGGTCAAGCTCGGCTACACCAAGCTCGGCTTCCTCGGCGGCATGGCAGTTCCCGCCGTCATCCGTTACGGCTACGGCTTCGTTCAGGGCGCCGATGCAGCAGCTGCTGAGCTCGGTCTGAGCGATGTTTCCATCAACTATGTCTACGGCAACCAGTTCTATGGTGACTCCGACATCACCGCCTACATGGACACCTGGTATGCAAACGGCACGGAGATCGTCTTCGCCTGCGGCGGCGGCATCTACACCTCTGCCGGCGAAGCTGCTTCCAAGGTCGGCGGCAAGGTCATCGGCGTTGACGTTGACCAGGCTGCCACGATCGACGGTCTCTATGGCGAAGGCATCACGGTTACCTCCGCTATGAAGGGTCTCGCCGCTACGGTCAACTCCTCCCTCACCGCCATTGCCGACGGCTCCTTCGAGGGCGGCAAGGTTGACAACCTCGGCCTTGTTTCCGACGTTCCGGCTGAGAACTATGTTCAGATCGCCGGCTCCACGCAGTTTGCCGATTCCTTCACCGAGGCTGACTACGAAGCTCTCGTCGTTGCTATGAACGCCGGCGAGATCACCGTCTCCAACGACATCGCAGCCGAGCCTGCCGTCTCCGTTGTTACGGTCGATTATCAGGGCAACATCAAGTAATTTCATCCGCATTCTGCAAAGGCAGGCCTTCGGGCCTGCCTTTTTTTCGCATTTGAAATTGTAATCTGCCCTGGAATAGTGTATTATTAAGGTGTTAAGCAATCTGATCCGATCAAAGCAGAAGGAGGCGGGCATATTTGGAGCAGTACGCAATTGAAATGCTTCATATCACGAAGAAATTCCCCGGCATCATCGCAAACGATGACATCACCCTGCAGCTGAAAAAGGGAGAGATCCACGCGCTCCTGGGCGAAAACGGTGCAGGAAAATCCACGCTGATGAGCGTTCTCTTCGGGCTCTATCAACCGGAAGGAGGCGTCATCAAAAAAGACGGCAAAGAGGTCAAGATCAACAACCCCAACGATGCCAATGCGCTCGGCATCGGCATGGTCCATCAGCACTTCAAGCTGGTGGAATGCTTCACGGTGCTTGACAACATCATCATGGGGGTCGAGCCCTGCAAATTCGGCTTCCTGCAGAAAAAGGAAGCGCGGGAAAAGGTCCTCGCTCTTTCCGAGAAGTACGGCCTGCGTGTCGATCCGGATGCCCGCATCGAGGATATTACCGTCGGTATGCAGCAGCGCACAGAGATCCTCAAGATGCTCTACCGGGAAAACGAGATCCTGATCTTCGACGAGCCGACGGCCGTTCTCACTCCGCAGGAGATCGAAGAGCTGATGCGCATCATGAAGAACCTCGCCTCCGAAGGCAAGAGCATTCTCTTCATCAGCCACAAGCTTGCCGAGATCATGGCCGTTGCCGACCGCTGCACGGTTCTGCGCAAGGGCAAATACATCGGCACGGTAAACACGAAGGACACGACCATGGAGGAGCTCTCCTCGATGATGGTCGGCCGCAGCGTCAACTTCCATGTAACAAAGAAGCCCTGCACGCCGGGTGACGTGCTTCTTGAAGTCCGCGGAATGACCGTTGCCTCCAAGGCGCACAAGAACAACGCCGTCCGGAATGTCTCCTTCAATGTCCGCCGCGGCGAGATCGTCTGCATTGCCGGCATTGACGGAAACGGCCAGTCCGAGTTCGTATACGGACTCACGGGGCTTGAGCCTCTGGTCGGCGGCTCCATCCGGCTCGACGGGAAGGATATTACAAAGTCCTCCATCCGCAGCCGCAGCACTCACGGCATGAGCCACATTCCGGAAGACCGGCACAAGCACGGCCTTGTGCTTGACTATTCTCTGGAATACAATCTCATCCTTCAGACCTATTTTGAATCCAGCTTCACGGACCGGATCGGTTTTCTGCGCCGCCACAACATCCGTGATTTCTCCGACCGGCTTATCGAGGAGTATGACGTCCGCTCCGGGCAGGGCTCCGCAACGGTCGCCCGTGCCATGTCCGGCGGAAACCAGCAGAAGGCCATCATCGCCCGCGAGATCGACAAGCAGCCGGATCTTCTCGTCGCCGTCCAGCCGACGCGCGGCCTGGACGTCGGCGCGATCGAGTTCGTCCACAAGCAGCTTGTCGCGCAGCGGGATGCCGGGAAGGCCGTCCTTCTCGTCTCGCTTGAGCTCGACGAGGTCATGGACGTTCCGGACCGGATCCTCGTCATGTACGAAGGCGAGATCGTCGGCGAGCTTGACCCCAAAAAGACGACACAGGAAGAGCTCGGCCTCTATATGGCCGGTGCCAAGAGAGATGAGGTGAAAGTATGAAGAAGCTGCTGAAGCGGCCCGGTGTGCAGGCTTTCCTCGCATCCGTGATCTGCATTATTCTCGGCCTCCTGATCGGATATATCGTCCTTCTTTTCATCAATCCGGAGGGAGCCGGAGAATCGATCATCAACGTCATCAAGAACTTCTTCACCTGGAGCAAGCCGAAAACACAGCTCAAGCAGTTCGGCAATACGCTCGCCAAGACGATGCCGCTGCTCATGTGCTCGCTGAGCATTCTCTTCGCCTACAAGGTCGGCCTGTTCAACATCGGCGCGGCCGGGCAGTATGTCGCCGGTGCCTGCGCCTGCCTCTATGCCGCTTTGGCCTGGGGCTGGGGCTGGCTGCCCTGCATGCTCTTTGCAATTTTTGCCGGCGCCGTGCTCGGTGCCATCGTCGGCTTTCTGAAGGCCTACTGCAATGTCAACGAGGTCATCTCCGGCATCATGCTCAACTGGATCTCGCTCTATACGACGAATACCGTCCTCTCCTCCGTCAAAGAGACGGCCAGTCCTTATACGATGTATATCGACAAGACCAATCCTTCCGCTCTTCTCCCGAACTGCGGGCTTGACAATCTCTTCAGCGGCAACAAATACATCACCATTGCCGTCCCGCTTGCGCTGATCATCGCGATTGCCGTTGAGATCGTCCTCAACAAGACCAAGTTTGGCTATGAGCTGAAGGCCACCGGCAACAACAAGAATGCCGCCCGCTATTCCGGCATGGCGGAGAACATCAACATCATCCTCACGCTGGTCATAGCCGGCGGTCTCGCCGGGCTTGGCGCCTCCATGCTGTATCAGACGGGTTATATGCGCTGGGAGTGCACGCAGTCCTCGGTTCCGGGCATGGGCTTCAACGGCATCGCCGCAGCCTTCCTCGGCGGCCTCAATCCGATCGGCTCCGTGTTTGCCTCCTTCTTCATCCAGCACATCACGGACGGCGGGCAATACGTAAATACGAATTTCTACTGCTCCCAGATTTCCGACCTGATCTCCTCGGTCATCATTTACCTCTGCGGCTTCGTCCTCTTTATCAAGCTCACGATGAACCGGATGCTCGCCCGCAGCGAAGAAAAGAAAGCTTCCGGTAAAGGAGGGAACCAGTAATGCTGCTTCTGATCCAGTATACGCTCATCTTCTCCTCCGTTCTCGTCCTCGTGGCACTTGGCGGATGCATCTCGGAGCATTCCGGCGTCATTAACCTCGGTCTGGAGGGCATTATGGTCATGGGGGCGCTCGGCGGTGCGCTGATGATGCGCTATCTCAACACTTCCTCTGCCTTCGTCATGATCCTGCTCGTCATGGTCGCAGCCGTCGTCTTCGGCATGATCTATTCTGCGCTGCTCGGCGTTGCCTGCATCAATCTCAAGGCAGACCAGACGCTCGTCGGTACGGCCATGAACCTTCTCGGCACAGCTGCCGCAACAGTCTTCGTCAAAGCCATCAATACGGCTGCAGACCCCGACAACCACTCCTCCGAGATCGAATATGTCACGGGGCGCAAGATGTTCATCGTCAACATCGGCAGCTTTGAATTCAACTGGTTCATGCTTGTTGCCGTGATCGCGATCGTTGCCGTTGCCGTCATGCTGTACAAGACCCGCTTCGGCCTTCGCCTGATGGCCTGCGGCGAGCATCCGCAGGCGGCCGCCTCGGTCGGCATCAGCGTCTACAAGATGCGCTGGGCCGGTGTGCTGATCTCCGGTGCGCTCGGCGGGCTCGGCGGCATCTGCTACATTCTCGCCGGTGTTTCGATCTGGAAGTTTGAAAACGGCGTTGCCGGCTTCGGCTTCCTCGCTCTTGCCGTTATGATCTTCGGCCAGTGGAAGCCGACAAAGATCGCGCTCGCGGCGCTTCTCTTCGGCCTGTTCCGCGCCCTTTCCAATACCTATGTCGGCTTCCCTGCCCTTGCCTCGCTCAATCTTCCCGGCAATGTCTATAACATGATGCCGTATATCGTCTCGCTCATCGTCCTCGCCTTTACCTCCAAGAATTCCCGCGCTCCCAAGGCAGAAGGGATCCCCTATGACAAGGGGACCCGCTAAATCAAACGAAAGGAACCGATCATAATTATGAATCCCTATCTCGATATTGCTCCCGAAGTCCGGCAGGCGCTGGATGAGGGAAAGCCGGTCGTTGCTCTGGAGAGCACGATCATCTCCCATGGCATGCCCTATCCGAAAAATGTAGAGACGGCGCTTCTTGTGGAGCAGACCATCCGGGACAACGGCGCCGTTCCCGCGACGATCGCCATTATCGGCGGGCGCCTGAAGGCCGGGCTTTCCAAAGAAGAGATCGAGCATCTCGGCAAGGCCGGCCGCGAAGTGACCAAGGCCTCCCGCCGCGATCTCCCTGCCATCGTTGCCCGCGGCATTGACGGTGCGACCACCGTCGCCACAACGATGATCATCGCCCATATGGCCGGTATCAAGATCTTCGCCACCGGCGGCATCGGCGGCGTTCACCGCGGCGCCGAGACCACGATGGACATCTCCGCCGACCTGGAAGAGCTCGCCCAGACCCCTGTCATGGTCGTCTGTGCCGGCGCCAAAAGCATCCTGGACCTTGGGCTGACGCTCGAATATCTGGAGACGAAGGGCGTCCCCGTCATTGGCTACGGGACGGAAGAGCTCCCCGCCTTCTATACCCGCAAGAGCGGTTTCGGCGTGGATTACCGCGTCGATACGCCGGAAGAGCTCGCCGCCATGTTCCGCGCCCAGCGCGGCCTCGACTACAAGGGCGGCATGCTGGTCACGAATCCGATCCCGGAGGAATACTCCATGCCGAAGGAGATCATTGACGCCGCCATCGAGCAGGCCCTTGCCGAAGCAAAGGCCCGGGGCATCAAGGGCAAGGAGACCACGCCCTTCCTTCTCGCAAAGGTCGTCGAGCTCACGGGAGGAGACAGCCTGGAGAGCAACATCAAGCTCGTTCTCAACAATGCGAAGGTCGCTTCCCTTACGGCCGTTGCGCTTGCAAAATAACTTTTCCGTACAAAAAAACCGGCGGTTTCCAAAACCGCCGGTTTTTTATGTCTTGCTTTCTTACTTGTTGAGAGCTTCGAGCGCTGCAATGCGCTGGCAGATGCAGAAGATCTCCATGCTCGCTTTGAGCTGCTCCAGGTTCGGGAAGGACGGGGCGATGCGGATATCCTTGTCGTCCGGGTCGATGCCGTAAGGGAACGGAGCACCGGCGCCGGTCAGCTTGACGCCTGCCTCGGCGCACAGCTCCACGCAGCGCTTGGCCGTTCCGTTGAGCCCGTCAAAGCTGACGAAGTATCCGCCGTTCGGATTCGTCCACTTGCCGATCTCCAGACCGCCGAGGCCTTCCTCGAGCGTTTCCAGAACGCAGTCAAACTTCGGGCGCAGGTGAGCGGCATGCTTGAGCATGTGCTTGCGCATTCCTTCGGCCGTCCCGCCGAAATATTTGACGTGCCAGAGCTGGTTGATCTTGTTGTAGCCGATGGTCGCCGTGCCCATCTGCTTGAGGAGGAACTTGATGTTGTTCTCGCTCGCGGCAAGCACGGCCACGCCGGCACCGGAGAAGGTCACCTTGCTGGTGGACATGAATTCATAGACCATGTCCTCGCTGCCGTACTTTTTGCAGGCATCGAAGATGTTCACGAGCTCGTCGTCCGTATCGCGGAAGCAGTGCACGATATAGGCGTTGTCCCAGAAAATGCGGAAGTCGTCCGCAGCCGGCTTGAGGGCGGCGAAGTCCTCAACCGTCGCGGCCGAGTAGGTATACCCCTGAGGGTTGGAATACTTCGGCACACACCAGATGCCCTTGACCGAAGCGTCGTTCTCCACATACTGCTTTACCATTTCCATGTCCGGGCCTTCCGGAGACATGGGGATGTTGATCATCTCAATGCCGAATTCCTGCGTAATGCGGAAGTGGCGGTCGTACCCCGGCACCGGGCAGAGGAACTTGATCTTCCCCTGAGCGCCCCAGGGCTTGCTTCCTCCGTAAACGCCGAGCACAAGGGCACGGATCACGCAGTCATACATCAGGTTCAGGCTGGACTGGCCGCCAACGATAATATTCTCCGGCTTTACGCCGAGAACATCGGCAAACATTTCCTTCGCCTCGTCCACGCCGGCGAGCTCGCCGTAGTTGCGGACATCCGTTCCCTTGCGGGAGTGGATCATATCGGCAGCCGGGCAGTCAAACATGTCCATGCTCTCGTCCAGCTGATCCGGAGCCGGCTTGCCGCGGGACATATCGAGCTTATAGCCCTTCCCCTTGGCCTCTTCGAACTGCCGCAGCAGAGTGCTCATCTCTTCCGCGCGTTCTTCCTTTGTCATGGAAAGATAACTCTTCATGGTCTAATTTTCCTCCATACCTGTGATTTATCGCCGATTTTAGCACGCAGCCTACGGAAATACAAGTGACAGATTCCACAGAATTTTCCCCCGGGAAAGCCCATTTACCCATCGTTATTCCTAAATTTTGCACGAAATTTTATCCGCCATTCGAAAACAGCCGTTTTTCGCAGGCGAACACTTGGCAACAAAAAAGCCGGGTCTGAAACCCGACAGAAGAAAATTGAAAATTTATATATAAAAAGCACAGCGGCTTGAATTTTTAAGGGGAAATGCGAATTATATATAAAAAGCGGAAGATCCACTTGAATTTTCAAAGAAGAGCTGCTGGGCAGATTCGAACTGCCGACCTCATCCTTACCAAGGATGCGCTCTACCTACTGAGCTACAGCAGCAAATTTTATGCCCCTTAGAAAAGGGGCATAGTGGCGACCACGAAGGGACTTGAACCCTCGACCTCCGGCGTGACAGGCCGGCGTTCTAACCAACTGAACTACATGGCCATTTGCTTGGTGCTTGAGTATAATAGCAAAATCGGGTTGATTTGTCAACCTGTTTTTTCATCTTTTTCCTGATTTTTCATGTACAGATCTTTTTTTTCGTGGTATAATGCGTACTCACGAAAGAAGCCGGAGGTAACGTGCAGGCATGAGCAGAGCAGACGAGATCTTTATCCAAAACTGCCGCGAGATCATTGATCACGGCATCTGGGATACGGACCGCGAAGTCCGTCCCCGTTGGGAGGACGGCTCCCCGGCGCATACGGTCAAGCGCTTCGGCATTGTCAACCGGTACGACCTCTCGCAGGAATTCCCGATCCTCACGATCCGGAGGACGTATTGGAAGTCCGCCATTGACGAGCTTCTCTGGATCTGGCAGGCCAAGAGCAACAATGTTCACGATCTGCGTGCCCGCGTCTGGGATGCCTGGGCAGATGAGAACGGTTCCATCGGCAAGGCCTACGGCTACCAGCTCCGCGTGAAGCACCACTATCCCGAGGGCGATATGGACCAGGTCGACAAGGTGCTCTGGGATCTCAAGCACAATCCCGCCTCCCGCCGCATCATGACGAATATCTATAATTTTGCCGACCTCAGCGAGATGGCGCTCTATCCGTGTGCCTACTCGATGACCTTCAATGTCACGGGCAGCCGCCTCAACGCGATCTTAAACCAGCGCTCGCAGGATATGCTGGCTGCGAATAACTGGAACGTGGTCCAGTATGCCGTCCTGACGATGATGATGGCGCAGGTCTCCGGCTTTGAGCCCGGCGAATTTGTTCATGTCATCGCCGATGCGCATATTTACGACCGGCATGTTCCCATGATCGAAGAGATCCTCCAAAACGAGCCGAAGCCCGCCCCCTCATTTTATCTCGACCCCTCGGTGAAGGACTTCTATTCCTTCACGCGGGACAGCTTCCGCATGGAAAACTATGAGTATTCCGACTTTACGGGAAAGATCCCCGTTGCCGTCTGAGGTGCCGCCCATGGAAGCGATCGTTGCCGTATATTCCGACTGGGGCATTGGAGACGGGACCACGCAGCCCGTCGTCGTTTCGGCAGACCGGGCGCACTTCAAGGCCGTCACGATGGGAGCTGCCGTTCTTGTCGGCCGGAAAACGCTGGAGGATTTCCCCGGCGGGCGGCCGCTGAAGGGCCGGCACAACATCGTCGTCACCCGGCGCCCGGCCGAGATTCCGGGGGCGGAGGTCGTACACAGCACGGAGGAAGCGCTTGCCGCCGCGCAGAGGCAGGAGCGCTGCGTTGTCATCGGAGGCGCCAGCATCTTCGAGCAGTTTTTCCCTTATATGACCAAGGTATACATTACAAAGATCGGGTGCTGCCCGCCTTCGGCCCGCTTCTTCCCCGATCTGGACGCGGATCCCGCCTGGGCGGTCACGGATCCCGGCGAAGAGCTGGAGGAGAACGGGATCCCCTATCGGTTCTGCACCTACGAACGCCTGTAAAAAACTCAGCACAGCAAAGGAGAATGCATCATTATGTTCAAAGACAGTCGATCCCTTGAGATCAGCTGCTATGTCCTCTGCGCCGGTGCCTTCAGCATCTTCGCGCGCTGGATGCAGCTGCAGCTTGCCTACAATGACGATGACCTGCCGGACAGCAGCGTTTGGAACGTCCTGGTCCCGCTTCTCATCCTTGCGGGCGCTTTCATCTTTTATCGTTTCCTGAAAAAGTCCAAAGAGGCCGGCTTCACGCTTTCGGGCGATCTTTTCGAGGCGCTCCGAAATAACGGCACGGCTTATACCGTCGTCCGCTGGATCATCGGTGCGGCTCTGATCGCCGGCAGTGCGCTCCTTTTCCTCGAGAGCAGCACTGACCGCAACGTCGTCTTCCTCCGCGTGCTCTCCGTGCTCGGAATGCTGACGGGGCTCTGCTTCCCGCTGCTTCTCTCCTGCGCCAACCGGCCGCACGCCGTCAAGCAGTCGACGACGACGCTTCTCTCTCTGATCCCGATCCTCTTTTTCAGCGTATGGCTCCTCACGAGCTACAAGCGCAACTCGATCAACCCGGTCCGCTGGGACTTTGTGATCGAGATCCTGGCGCTCATCGTCTGCATGGAAGCCTCCTTCCGCATTGCAGGCTTTGCCTACGGCGTCCCGAGCACCGGAAAGAGCATGTTCTTCTCCATGCTCTCCGCCATGCTCTGCATGATGTGCATCGCCGACGAGCGCATGCTCGGCGAATCCGTCATGTTCGGAGCCTCCGCGCTGATGTTCGTCATGCTCAACTGGGTGATGGTCTCCAACTTCAAAAAAGAAGAAAAGCCGATCATCCCCGCCGTGGAAGTCGTCGTGGACGACGGCGGACTGGAACGGCTGAAATGATCCTGCTTCCGGGCTGCTTCGGCAGCCCGTTTTTTAATAATTCATGAATTTTTTCAAAATAGTTGCAATTTGGTAACGAGTGCGGTATAGTATGGGTGTATAAGAATCGCAGGGATCTTCCTGCGGACAGGAGTTCAACATGAAAAAGAAATTTCTGAGCCTTTTGCTCGTGCTCTGTATGCTCGTTCCAATGCTCGCCTCCCAGGCCTATGCCGCCAAGGACTATTCTCCTTATTATGACGAGGTCGAGATCCAGGAAGGAGACACCGTCATCGGCATCTGTGCCGCTCGCGGCATGGATTACATTCCCGTCGTCAAGCAGGCCGTCCTGATTGCGAACGGTCTTGCCACGGCCGATTCGCTCGGTGCCGTCCGGCCCGGGCAGAAGATCAACATTCCGAAGTCCGAAGCCGCCGCAGACGCCATCGTCACGCTCTATAACGCCGTCGTCTCCGCCGTCATTCCCGAGTCCTATGTGCTGACGTATACGGTGGAATCCGGAGACACACTGTTCAGCATCTGCTCTTCTCTCCGCCTCACCTACAGCACCTGCAAGGAAGCCATCCTCAGCCTGAACGGCTGGTCCGGCGAGGCCAAGCTGAACACCATCTACGCCGGGCAGACCTTCTTCCTCCCCCGCAGTGACGAATATGCCTCCGCCATCTCCGAAACCGTTGCCAAGGCCGTTGAGGCCAACACGAATATCCTCGTCAACGCCGGGGACACCTTCTCCTTCTATCTCGTCTCCCACACCATGGCCGCCGGAGAGACGGTCCGCAGCGTATGCGAATCGCTCGGCGAGGAATATACCTCCGAGATGGCCGCGATGGTCACGAGCATCAACGGCCTCAGCGATGCCTCCAAGGTCAAGGCGGGTACCTCCTATCTCTTCCCGAGCGCCTCGGCCGTCAACGCAGCCTATGCCGTCTATTCCCACACCGTTGCGAGCGGCGACACGGCCGGCAATCTCTGCACGGCCTACGGCGTCAAATATGCGGAGGTCTCCGGCATTCTTCAGGGCCTGAATCCGAAGACGAATCTCTCCGCCATTATGCTCGGAAGCGATCTTCTTCTGGTCACTCCGTGCGGAACCGGCATCGAGACCCCGGTCATTATCAAATAAAAGAAAGCAGAAAACTGCCGGGCAGGGATTCGAAAGGGATCTCCTGCCCGGCAGTTTTTATTTCACGTCTTCGACGGAAAGGACATAGACCGTCTCGTCTTCCACGCGGAAGCGGACGTTTTTCCCGGCGAATTCCATCCCGTAGACCCGTTCCGGATCCTTCTGGTAGTGCGGACGCGGGTCGCAGCGGAGCACGCTTTTCAGGGCCTCCCGCTTTTCCTTCGGCAGCATTGCGGCTGCCTCCGGCGGAAGGATGACCTCCAGCGCTTCCTGCGGCCGCGGCGCAAAGCCCTCGCCCGCATCCGGGATCGAATCCGAATACGGAATATAAGGCTTGATGTCGAAGATCGGCGTTCCGTTCATCAGATCCGCCCCGGCGACGAGCAGCGTCATTCCCCGTTCGCCGTCCCGCTCCAGGCCCTCCAGCCGGACGCAGGAAAGCCCCAGTGCGTTCGGGCGGAAGGGAGAGCGCGTTGCCCATACGCCCATGCGCGTATTCCCGCCGAGCCGGGGCGGGCGCACCGTTGGCGTCCATTCCTTCCCGGCGTTCTCGGAAAACTGCCAGATGAGCCAGATGTGCGTGAAAGCGTCGATCCCCCGCAGCGCCTCTTCCCGGCGAAATTCCGGCTCGAATACGATCCTTCCCTTGAGTTCCTCCACCAGGCCTGCCTGGCGCGGAATGCCGAATTTTGTGCCGAAGTCCGTCTCAATATGTGCGATCGGCTTCAGTTCGATCGTTTCCATGCCCGCCTCCTCACAGCACTTCCTGCAGCAGAAGCAGCAGGCGCATGGATACGCCGTTCACCAGCATGTGGAAGAAGATGCTGCACCAGAGGGAATCCGTCTTCTCATAGCAGCGGCAGAGCAGATAGCTCACGGGGAGATACTGCAGCAGATAGATCCAGTAGATCGGGTCCTCCATGGCATAGGCCCACACATGATAAAGCGAAAAGAGCAGCATGCTGCCGGCATAGGCGGCGGTACGGTTCCATTTCCGCAGCGCGCCGAAAACGGCGCCGCGAAACAGCATCTCTTCCACGATCGGCGCGAGGAAGACGGCCGCTGCCGCCATGGTGTTGTAATCCTCCAATGCCAGCGAGATCACGGCCTCGTTGTTCGGGTTGGCCGCCGCGCTCCCGTCTGAAAGTGCGAGCTCCAGGGCGGACAGAATGCCGCTGAGGCAAAGATTGAACCCCATCATGGCAATGTAGCTGAGGCCGATCTGCAGCATGCAGGCAAACGGCCGCTCGCACAGCGGATCGAACTCCCTGCGCAGAAACCGGAAGCCGATCGCAAGCATATAGACGGCGCCCGCTGCATAGAGCGCAAAGCTGGCTTCGGCCTCCGTCAGACCGCCCGGCCCGATCCGCCTTATCAGGAGCTCCGGCAGGAGCCAGAGATGGATCGGGAACCAGATCAGCGTGAGGATCGTCTCCCGCTTTTCCATGCAGCTTGTGAAGGCGGCCGGGCTTTTGTCGTTTTCTTTCATGCCTTTGCCTTTTTCTGCAGCTCGCTGAGCAGATTCAGCGCCTCCAGCGGAGAGAGCGTATTGAGGTCGGTCGCCTCCAGGGTCCGCCGGATCTCGTCCGTGCCGACGTCGGTGAAGCTGATCTGCGCCGAGGCCTCGTGCCGCTCCGGCAAAGCTCCGGTCCCCTGGCTTTCCAACTCCTTCAGATAGCTCTTTGCCTTGCTGATCACGCCGTCCGGAAGCCCCGCCAGCTTGGCGACCTCGATGCCGTAGCTGTCGTCCGCCGCCCCGCGCAGGATCTTCCGCAGGAAAACGAGCGTCCCGCCCTGCTTTTTGGCGGAAATATTGTAATTGCGCACACCGTCCACCTCGCCTTCGAGTGCGGAGAGCTCGTGATAGTGTGTGGCGAACATCGTCTTGGCCCCAAGCCGTTTCCGGTCGGCGCAGAATTCCAGCACCGCCCGCGCGATCGCCATTCCGTCAAACGTCGAGGTGCCGCGTCCGATCTCGTCGAGCACGAGGAGCGAGGAGCTCGTGGCATACTTGAGGATGTTTGCCATTTCGTTCATCTCCACCATGAAGGTCGAGTGCCCGGAGGCGAGGTCGTCCGAAGCCCCGATGCGGGTAAAGACGCGGTCCACAATGCCGATCCTGGCTGCGCGCGCCGGAACAAAGGAGCCCATCTGCGCCATCAGCACGATCAGCGCCGTCTGCCGCATATAGGTCGACTTGCCCGCCATGTTCGGCCCCGTCACGATGGCCACGCGGTCCTCGGAGGTGTTGAGGAAGGTGTCGTTCGGCACGAAGAGCACGTCCTTCATCGTCTGCTCAACGACGGGATGACGCCCCTCGGTGATGGAGAGCGTGCCGGAGGTGTCGATCTCCGGCATCGTATACCGGTTCCGTACGGCCGTCTCTGCCAGAGAGGTGAGCGCGTCGAGCCGCGCAACGGCATCCGCCGTTGCCTGGATCCGGCCGACATCGGACGCGACGCGGTCCCGCAGCTCGGAGAAGAAGTTGTATTCCAGCTCGTTGATCTTCTCGCGGGCGGTCAGGAGCGTATTTTCCAGCTCCTTGAGCTCCTGCGTGAAATAGCGTTCATTGGAGACCAGGGTCTGCTTCCGGATGTAATCCGCCGGGATGCTCCCGTCTCCCGCCGAACGCGGAACGTCGATATAATAGCCGAACACCTTGTTGTAGCCGACCTTGAGCTTTTTGATCCCCGTGCGCTCCCGCTCCCGCTCCTCCAGCTGCCGCACCATCTGCGCGCCGTTGTCGCGGGTATACCGCAGCTCGTCCAGCTCCTGCGAAAAGCCCTCCCGGATCATGCCGCCCTCGCGGACAGAGAAGGGGGGATCATCGCATATGGCCCGGTCGATCACGGAGCGGATATCCTCAAGTGCGTCCAGCGCCCCGATCTCGCGCAGCTCCATGCTGTGAAAGCCTTCCAGCACCGTGCGGATGCCGGGCAGAGCGGATGCGCAGTTGGCAAGCGTCCGCAGGTCGCGGCCGCCGGCCGTCCCGTAGACGCAGCGGCCGACGAGCCGCTGCATATCGCTGATCTCTTTCAGCCGCTCGATGATCTCTCCGCGGCGGACATTGTCGTTCACGAGCTCGTCGACGGCCGTGAGCCTCCGCCGGATCGCCAGCGCCGACAGGAGCGGCCGCTCGACCCAGGAGCGAAGCAGGCGGGAGCCCATCGGTGTCTTCGTCTTATCCAGCACCCAGAGGAGGGAACCGCGCTTTTCCCCGCTGCGGAGCGATTCCGTCAGCTCGAGATTGCGCCGCGTTGCCCAGTCGAGCTCCATATACCGCCCGCCGCGGAAGACATCGAGAGAGCCGATGTGGCTCGTGTCGAATTTCTGCGTTTCATCGATATAGCTCAGCAGCGCCCCCACGGCGGTCACGGCCTCGTCCGCCTCCTGCAGCCCGGGCTCCGCCGTGTCCGCATAGCCGAACTGTGCGCACATGCGTGCGCTCGCCCGGTTGAGCTCGAATTTTTCCTCGCCCGTTTCCGGCATCGCGCCCAGCTTCTCGGCGAGAAAATCCGTGATCCTTTTGCACTGCGCCGCCTCCGGCGAGAGGAGCACTTCCTTCGGCGCAAACCGGCCGAGCTCGTTGAGAATGTGGCTCACGGCGTCGTTTTCAAATTCCGCGCAGCACATCTCGCCCGTCGTGATGTCGCAGAAGGCGGCGCCCCCTTTCCGCCCCTGCAGATGCACGCTGCCGATATAGTTGCTTCGGTTCTCCTCCAGCATGGAGCTGTCCGTCACCGTGCCCGGCGTAATGATGCGGATGACGTCCCGCTTCACGAGCCCCTTGGCAAGCGCCGGATCCTCCATTTGCTCGCAGATGGCGACCTTGTGCCCCTTCGCGATCAGCTTGGCAATATACGTCTCCGCCGCGTGATACGGCACGCCGCACATTGGCGTGCGCGCTTCAGGGTCTTCCACGTTGCGGTCCCGCGTGGTCAGTGCGATGTCCAGCTCCTTGGATGCCACATAAGCATCCTCATTGAACATCTCATAAAAATCGCCCAGGCGAAAAAAGAGCAGACAGTCCGGATACTGCTCCTTGATCTCCATATACTGCCGTTTCATCGGCGTCAGCTCTGCCATAATCTTCGCTCCGTTATCTTATTTTTCAATGAATGCTATTATACTCTATTTTTGCAGCTTATGGCAATTGTTTTTCATATGTGTTATAATAACCTGAAATTTCACTTTGGGAGGCCCTATGGAAGTGATCTCCGGCATCAGCAACTGGCACCTGACTTTTCGTCGGGAGGCGGATCATGCGGTCCTGCTGCGTGCCGTCACCTGCGACAGCGCCGCCGTGCTGCCCGATGCGCTTTTTGGCCTCCCCATCACCGAGCTTGCCGACCATGCGCTCGCTCCCTCGGCGCGCAGCGTGGAAGGCGAGGAGCTCACGATCACCTGCGGCGTGCCCGAAGGCGAGTTTGACAACCGCAATCTTTGCGCTCTCACTCTCCCCTGCCATCTGCAGAAGGTTGGCAGCTACGCCTTCTTAAACTGCCGCGCCCTGGAAGCGCTGCGTCTCTCCGGCGAGCTGGATACGCTGGGCGCGGATGCCTTTATGAACTGCCGCTCCTTTTCCCGGATCGACCTCTCCTGTGCTTCGCTTGCCTCCTGCCGTACGCTTGCCCTCCTGGTGGAGACGTTTTCCAACGAGCTTTCCGCCGTGATCACACAAGAGGATGGCTCCGAGATCCGCCTTCTCTTCCCGGAATACCGGGAGGTGACGGATGAAAACGTCCCGAATCATTCCTTCAGCTATGTCATTTCCGGCCCGGGCTACCCTTATCATTTTCTTGCGGAGAAAAAGCGGATCTCGCTCTCTGCCTACGATGCGCTCTGGGAGAAGTTTCTCTCCGCGGAGCACGATCCTCTCTCGGCGCTCCGCATGGCCTGGTGGCGTGTCCGCTATCCCTTTGCCTTGGCCGAGGAGGCCCGCGCCGCTTATACGGATTTTCTCTCCCGGCACTGCCACGAGGCGCTCCGCCTCGTGCTGGAGGAAAAGGATGCCTCCGGCCTGCGTCTGCTGCTCCGTTGGGCGGAGCCCTCCGCCGAGGAGCTTTCCTATGCGCAGCAGCTCTCCCGCTCCCTTTCCTTCACCGAGGCCTCCGCGCTGCTCCTTGAGGAGCAGCACCGCCGCTTTCCTCCCGCCCGTATGCGGAGCTTTGACCTTTGACCGCTTCGCCGTGACTCTTTTCGAAAGGAGGCATTCCGATTGCCGGACTCCGATCTTTCCTCCATCGGGCAGGAGATCCTGCTCCAGGCGCGCAATGAGCTCATGATGGCGCTTCCCTACATGGGCGAAGCGCTCTGTGCCCTTCGCTTTCTGCCCGGCGAAGAGACGACGCCGACCGCCGCCTGCGACGGCGAGGCGCTTTATTACAATGCCGCCTTTCTGGCGGACCGCTTTCTTCGCAGCGGCGTGCTTGTCACCCGGCTCTATCTTCACACGGTTCTCCACTGTATGCTGCGGCATCTGGCCAAAAAGCGCGGCCGGGAGAGCGAGCTGTGGGACCTCGCCTGCGATGCGGCCGTTGAGAGCATTCTCGACGGCTTCTCCTATCCCTGCCTGGCCCGCACCCCCGTCCCCGCCCGGCTGAAGTTCTACGGCGAATGCCGTGCGGAAATGAAGGTCCTGACGGCGGAAGGCATTTATCGCTATCTTCTGCGCGCTCGCCTCTCTCCCTTTGAGCTCGCGCAGCTACAGCGCGCCTTTCTTGAGGACGATCACGGCCTTTGGGATCCCGAACAGCAGGATTCGGAGGAATCCTCCGAGCAGCAGGACCGGAAATGGCAGAACATTGCCTCCCGCGCCCAGACCGGCATGGAGACGGTGCTCTCGCAGGAGGCGCACGGCGGAGAAGCCGTTCTGGAGCAGATCCGCGTTGCCGCAAGAGACGATGTGGACTATCGCGCCTTTCTTCGCCGCTTTGCCGCTCCGCGCGAGGTGCTGCGCTGCGACGAGGACGCCTTTGATTACGTCTATTATACCTACGGCCTTTCCCATTACGGCAACATGCCCCTCATCGAGCCTCCGGAATCCAAAGAGGAAAAGCGCATCGAAGACCTCGTCATCGCGATCGACACCTCTATGTCTACCTCCGGCGAGCTCGTCCGCGCCTTTCTCTCCTGCACGTATTCCGTCCTCCGCTCTGTGGAGACCTTCACTTCCCGCCTCAATATCCACATCATGCAGTGCGACGACGAGCTCCGGAGCGACACGCAGATCCGCTCCATGGCGGAGCTTCAGGAATACATGGATCACATTCCGCTCACCGGCGGCAGCGCAACGGACTTCCGCCCCGTCTTCGACCGCATCGAAGCGCTTCAGAAGGAAGGCGCCTTCTCCTCCCTCCGCGGCCTCATTTATTTCACGGACGGCATGGGCGTCTATCCCTCCCGCCGCCCTCCCTACGAGACGGCCTTCGTCCTTCTCGAGGAGCCTCCCCTTTCCTACCGGATGCCCCCCTGGTGCATCCGCCTCGTGCTCGACTTCCCGGACCTGGAGCGTGCGCAGCACTCCTCCGGCATCCCGGACGACACGGACGACGACATTCTGGACACGCTCTCCGAGCTTCCGGATCTATAAATTGCTTTTCCCGACAGGAGAACAAACATGAACATCAAGCAGGCCAAGCAGCAGATCTCCGACACGCTCCGCGCCTATCTCACGCGCGACGAGCTCGGCAATTATCTCATTCCCTCCGTCCGCCAGCGTCCGGTCCTTCTGATGGGCCCTCCGGGCATCGGCAAAACGCAGATCATGGAGCAGATTGCTTCCGAGCAGAACGTCGGTCTCGTCGCCTATACGATCACGCACCATACCCGCCAGAGCGCCATCGGCCTTCCCTTTATTGAAAAGCGGGTCTACGGCGGGCAGGAATTCAGCGTCACGGAATATACGATGAGCGAGATCATCGGCTCGGTCTATCAGCTCATGGAGCGCACAGGCCTTCGCGAGGGCATTCTCTTTCTCGACGAGATCAATTGCGTCTCCGAAACGCTCGCCCCCATGATGCTCCAGTTCCTCCAGTGCAAGACCTTCGGCAACCAGCGTCTGCCCGAGGGCTGGCTCATCGTGGCGGCCGGCAATCCGCCGGAATACAACCGCTCCGTCCGGGATTTTGACGTCGTCACCCTGGACCGCGTCCGCCGACTGGACGTGGACGCCGACTTCGCCGTCTGGAAGGAATACGCCCTCCGCCGCGGGCTCCACGGCGCCGTTCTCTCCTATCTTGACATCAAAAAGGATAATTTCTACCGCATCGAAGCCACGGCCGACGGGCAGCAGATCGTCACGGCCCGCGGCTGGGAGGACCTCAGCGAGCTTCTCTTCGCCTATGAAAAGCTCTCTCTCCCGGTCGATGTTTCGGTCGTGCTCCCCTACATCCAGTATCCCGCCATTGCCCGCGATTTTGCCAACTACCTTTCGCTTTACCGGAAGTATCAGGAATCCTATCATGTCGACGAGATCCTTCGCGGCGCCTGGGCGGCGGCCACAGAGTCGGAATTCGCAGCGGCTCCGTTTGACGAGAAGCTCTCCGTGCTCTCTCTGCTCCTGTCGCGCCTCTCCTTTGCCTGCCGCTCGATCCGCCTGCAGGACGCGCTGACGGTCGCGCTCCATGCGTCTCTTCTGGAGTTCCGTGACCGCGCCGCCGACGCGGAGACGCTTTCGATGCTGGAGTCTCTCGCCGCCGACCGCCGTACGGCCCTGCGCCGCGCCGCCGACGCCGGGCAGGGAGACCGCGAGCAGCGCTCGCTTCTTCAGCGCGAGATCAACGCGCTCGACGCCTATGCCACCTCCCTGCGGCTCGACCCCGTATCCTGCACGGCGGAAGCCATGGAACGCCTCAAGCCGCTCTTCGCCGAGGAGGTCGAAAAGCGCGCCTCGCTTTCCGAGGAAGCCTCCTCCATGCTCGATGCCGTCTTCCGCTTTCTGGAGTCCTCCGTCGGCCCCGGACAGGAGCTCGTTCTTTTCGTCACCGAGCTCACGGCGGGTTACGATACCTCCTGGTTTATCGAAGCCTTCGGCTGTGACGCCTACTTCCGCCACAATCGGGAGCTCCTTTTCGACGACACACGCTCCCGCATCCTTCAAAAGCTCGCCGCCCCGACGCTGTGACGCAAAAGGGCCGCCTGCAGAGCATGAAAGCATCTGCAGGCGGCCCTTTTTTTCATTTCGGTTCAGCTGTCCGACATGGAAAAGCCGTTTTTCATTCCCGAGCTTGCGATGAAGAGGATCTCTCCGAGGAGCTTGTCGGTTTCTTCTTTGGCATGCGCGGCGGATCTTTCGTTGGCCGCGGCGAGATAGGCGTGTACATCCGTGCCCGCTTCGTAGGCGCGGTCGGTCTCCCGCAGGAGCTCATGGCCGAAGCTCATCATCGCGTCCTGATAGCGGTAGATCGGCTGAAGGCACTTGCGGTAGTGCGCGTCCGCCAGCGCTCCGATCAGGCGGTTGGCCCAGTAAAAGCTCTCCGTTGATACGGTCTTTTCCGTAAAGCTGAGATACGCGGGCGCCTCCGTCACGTTGGCGTAGACAGGGAGCATGGAGTTGAAGGTGTTGCTTCCCACGGCGATCCACTCCACGGCCATGATCTCCTTCGGGAGGCCGGGGCGGAGGACCGTGACTGAGACGAAGTTGTTCCGGTTGACGCCGATGGGGCGATACTTTTTGTCGCACCGGGTGTAGGGGTCGTACTCCGTCCCCTGGAAGGTCGAGGAGAGGACGTACTTCACGTCCTCCACGGTGATCTTCTTTTCCGGGATGAGGCACCAGGGAAGGTCGTCGGATTCCGGTGTGAAGTCGGCGTTTTCCCCGTCCCAGCGGCAGGTCGTCGGGTTGAGATGCCGTTCCATGACCCAGGCGCGCGGCGTGTTGTAGACGTGGTCTGAATCGCTGTGGCTGCCGAAGGCGGCGCGGGTGTCAAAGTCCGTCCGCTCCGCGAGCGGCTCCTCCCGCCCCATCTCAAGGTCCAGGGCGTTTTCTTCGATAAAGGACAGCAGGTCGGCCGAGCAGAGATTCTCCCGCCCCTCGCCGAAGGCGTCCTTCAGGTCCAGAAAGTCGATCCCGAGCTGATTCGGGCCGACGGCATAGCAGTCGTCCGGCACGCGCTTTGCGATCCAGTGATGCCCGCCGATCGTCTCGAGCCACCAGATCTCGTCTGCGTCCTGAAAGCCGATGCCGTTCTTTTCATAGGTGCCGTAGGTCTCGAGCAGCCGGCCCAGGCGCTCGACGCCCTCGCGGGCCGAGCGGATATAGGGCAGCACGATCGTGACGAGATCCTCCTCGCCGATGCCGCCCTTCACGAGCGGATCGGCCCCAAGCACGCGCGGGTTGGAGGTGATCGTCTCCGTGGCGCTCATGGCGACGTTGCTCTCATTGATCCCGGCCTCCCCCCAGATTCCCTCGTCCGGAAGGGCATTGGGCATGGAGGTATACCGCTGCGGATCGTCCGGCAGATCGATCTCCACTTTGGATATCACGGATACATAGTGCCGCGGCTGCTCCTCCGGCAGGACGACCTTGAATTTCTTTTCGGTAAAATGGCCGGCGCCGGAATCCTCATTCCGCGCCATCATCGTCGAGCCGTCCCGGCTGGCCTTTTTCCCGACGAGGATCGTAGTACAGGGCATAGTATTCTCCTTTTTGTATCTTTCAGTTGCGGAGCAGGAACATCAGCGTAATGCACAGGCCGATGCCGAAGAGGATCAGCCCGTAGGAGAAGCCTCCGAGCAGATCGTCCGCTTCCTTGGGAAGCTTGATGTCAAAGCCCAGCTGCCCGGGCTCGTGGTCTTTGGGATCGCGCTCGGGGATCGCGATGTCGCGCAGGACCGTCTTCCGCAGCGCCCATACGACGGCGTCCGGCACGGCTGCGAACACGGAACTCACGGCCACGCAGACCTTGCCGCAGAAGGCGGCCAGCGGCCGGTAGAGCCGGTCCTCCATGTCGATCTTCTCGGGCCAGCGGTTGACATACTCCGTCGTTCCGTCCTCCTTCTTCACGAGCAGCACCTTGCGCACGAAGAAGAAGTAGACCAAAGCCCCGATTGCAAGCGAGATCGCGGCGCCCTTGAGATTCGTCAGCGAGAACCAGTGGATCGCATGCTCAGGGGATTCTCCGTTCATGAACTCCTGCCCCAGCTCGGCCAGGCCCTGCATGAGGCGCGTCGGCTGCGAGCCGAAGATCGGGATCAGCAGCGCGGGGATGCCGAGTGCGAGTGCGCTTGCGAGATTCATATAGTGCCCGTTCCTGCCGTCATACTTTGCCTGAAGCTCGGCATTGCAGTTCTTCTCCACAAAAATGGAGACAAAGAGCTTCGTCATATACGCAAACGTCAGTCCGCCGCTGAAGAGGAACAGCCACTCCACGCATTTCATTGCGAAGATGCTCCTCCCCGCCTCCTCCAGCACCTCGATATATTCCACGATGCCCTCGTGAATGAGCGTCTTGCTGATATAGCCGCTCAAAAGCGGCACGCCCGAGATGCCGAGATAGCCGCAGAGGAAGATGAGCATCAGCAGCGGCTTGCCCCGGCCGAAGCCGCGGATGTCGTTGAGGTCGAGCTTGTGGATATTCATATAGATCGCGCCCGCGCACAGGAAGAGCACCAGCTTGAACATCGAGTGGTTGACCATGTGCAGCTCGCTGCCCCACACGGCCAGCGTGTTCTCCTCCCCGAGGAGACACTGCATGCCGATCCCGGTCAGAATAAAGCCGATCTGGGAGACGGACGAGCAGGCCAGCGTCCGCTTGAGGTTGACGGAGAATACCGCGATTACGGCCCCCGTCACCATTGTGAGCACGCCGAGCACGAGGATAGCGATCCCCCAGGGCGCGTCATGCAGGAACATCTGGCAGGAGAGCACCAGGATGCCGAACACGCCTGCCTTCGTGAGAATGCCGGAGAGCAGCGCCGAGGCCGGTGCCGGAGCGACCGGATGCGCCTTCGGCAGCCAGATGTGCAGCGGGTACATACCGGCCTTCGCGCCGAAGCCAAAGAGCATCAGCGCCCCCGCGAGATAGAGCGTGCCCCGCTTTTCTGCCGGCACGGCGGCGCAGGCCGTCTTGAGCTCGTCGATCCGCAAGGTGCCGACGAGCGTGCGCAGCAGGAAGAGGCCCATCAGCAGCACCATGCCGCCCAAAATCGCCACGGCGATATAGGTCTGCCCCGCGCGCATGGCCCCCGGCGTCTCCTCCTGCACGACCATCACGTACGATGCGAAGGACATGACTTCGAAGAAGATAAACGTTGTGAAGAGGTCGGCCGACAGGAACACGCCGACGGTTGCGCCGAATGTGATCAGCACGAAAAGATAATACCGGTTGCGGTTGCGGTAATGCTGCAGATACTCCTTGGAGAAGATCGTCGTCATCATCCACATGAGTGCGGCGATCGTTCCGTAGGTGGCGCGAAAGCCGTCCAGCTGCAGCTGCAGCCCTCCCATGAGAGCCGGCGCCTCAAACGAGAATTCTTTCCCGCCGATGACTTGAACGAGAGCAAAGGCCAGAAGCGCAAATTCGCTCACGCCGACAGCGTCTGCAAAAAGATCTCTTGCGTTTTTGTTTCTCCGGCCGATGAGATAGCTGAGGATCGCTCCGGCCGCCGGCCAGAACGGGAGCACGAGAAGAAGCACATTTCCTTTCATTCGTCTTCCCTCCTTATGCCCCGGTGACAAGCGCTTCCAGCGCATGCATCAGCGGAGCGGAATGAATGCCGAAGATCACCATGGCAAGGCACAAGATCGCGAACGGGACGAGCATCCGCAGCCCCGGATCCCGGTCCTTTTCCGTGAAGACGAGTTCCGCCCCCTTGCGCGGCACGAAGGCCCGCACGGCCAGCGGCAGGAGATAGGCTCCCGTCAGCAGCGCCGAGATCATCAGCGCCGCGATGCCGAGCATCGCCGTGGCGCTTCCCTGCTCAACGGCCGCCGTCAGCAGGTTCATCTTGCTGATAAAGCCCGGCAGGAGCGGCGCTCCCGTCAGCGCAAGGCCGGCGAGCGTGAAGGTCGCCCAGGTGAGGGGCATCTTCTGTCCGAGCCCCTCCATCTGCGTGGTGTACTCCCGCTCTGTCTTGCACAGGATCGTGCCCGCGCAGAAGAAGAGCGTGATCTTCATGATGCCGTGGAACAGCATGTGACTCAGCGCCGCCGTGAGGCCGGCCGACGTGAGCAGCGTCATGCCGAAGAGAATATAGCTGAGGTTGCTGACGGTGGAGTAGGCGAGGCGGCGCTTCATATGCTGCTCGCGCAGCGCCATCGACGAGCCGTAGACGATCGTCACGGCAGCGATGATCATGGTCGCCGTCTGTGCCCAGGATCCGGCCAGAAACTCCGGTCCGAAGGAATAGAACGTGCTCCGGATCGAGGCGAATACGCCGCTCTTGACCACGGCGACGGCGTGCAGCAGCGCCGTGACCGGCGTCGGTGCGACGCCCGCCGTCGGCAGCCAGCCGTGCAGCGGGAAGATCGCCGCCTTCACGCCGAAGCCGATAAACGTCAGCATGTAGCCGAGAAGCAGAATGTTGCGGTCCGCACTCTCCGCCGTCAGCACGCCCCCGTAAACATAGTCCGAGATCGCGCCGTAGCGATAGAGGATCACGATGCCGACGAAGGACGCCGCGGCGCCTCCGATGGAATAGATCATATACTTCCGTCCGGCCGCCGTTGCCCGGCGGTCCCACTCGTGCGCCACGAGAGGCACGGTCGCCATCGTGAGCATTTCGTAGAAGAAATACATCGTCACGAGGTTCGCGCTCAGCGCAACGCCCGCCGTGATGCCGTAGCAGGCCACATAGAAGGCGAAGAAGCGGGGCAGCTCGTGCTCATGCTCCATATACTCGAAGGCATAGGAGGTCGCGAGCGGCCAGAGAAAGCCGATCAATGCGAGGAAAACGACGCCCAGTCCGTCGAGCTTCAGGGCGATCGTGATGTCATAGTAGAGATGCAGCACGGTAACGGTGCCGGTCGGGCGGAGGAGGATCAGCAGCAGCACGAGCAGGGAGTTGAGCCCCACGGCCGCAAGCGTGAACCGGTCCCGCTCCCTTGCGTCTGCGAAGGGATGGAGATAGATATAGCAGGCTGCGAAAAGAGGGATCAGGATCGGCAGGAAAAGCAGATATTTCATCGTCGGTTTCCCCCTTTCTTACAGTACGGCCGCCGTCACGCTCTCAATGAGCGTGAGGAACGGCTGCGGAAATACTGTGAATGCGGCAAGCACGGTCAAAATCACGAGCGGCACGAGCATCCAGGCGTTCCCTTCCTTCTTTTCGAGCTTTCCGTAATCGAAATCGGAGCCCGGCAGGAAGCCGTGCACGGTCACCGGCAGCAGATAGGCCGCCGTGAGGATCGCGCTGATGAGCAGGATCACGGGCCCGAGCCAGGAGATCACGGGGATGCCCGTTGCAAGAGAGCCAAGCGCAAGGTCCCACTTGCTGAGGAAGCCGCTCATCGGCGGGATGCCGACGAGGGTCAGCGAGCAGAGCGTAAAGCACCAGATCGTAACCGGCATCTCCTTGCCGATCCCGCGCAGCTCGCTCACGCGCGTCCTGTGCGTTTTGTAGATGATCGCGCCCGCGCAGAGGAAGAGCCCGTCCTTGGAGATGGAGTGCACGAGCACATGCAGCAGGGCGCCCGTCAGCGCCAGCGGGTGAAGGAGAAAGATGCCGAATAGGATATAGCTCACCTGGCTGACGGTGGAATAGGCCAGCCGTTTTTTCAGCACGTCCTCCTTGAAGGCCATCGAGGACCCCATGAAGACCGTCAGCAACGCGAGGCACAGCAGTGCCGTCTGCACCCAGGTCCCGCGGAGGAACTCCGCGCCGAAGAGATAATAGACCACGCGCAGGATCGCGATCACGCCCGCCTTGGTGATCACACCCGACAGCACGGCCGAAGCCGGCGCCGGGGCGACCGGGTGCGCCGTCGGCAGCCAGGCGTGCAGCGGGAAGAGCCCGCCCTTCGCCCCGAAGCCGACCGTCACGAGAAAGGCAACCGTCAAAAGCAGGCCCTCGTGTCCGCTCACGGTCGCCGCATCCAGGACGCCGCCCGGCACGAAGTCCAGCGTCGTCCCGTAGCGGAGCAGGAAGGGGATGCCCACAAGCCCCGCGAAGGCGCCCGCGAAGGAATACAGCAGATACTTGCTGCCGGCCTTCATGGCGTCCTCCGTCTGGCTGTGGAAGGCCAGGGCCATGGAGAGGATCGTCATCCACTCGAAGCAGAGATACATCGTGAGATAGTTCGCCGCGAAGGCGATGCCCAGCATGGCTCCCTCCGAGAGGAGGAAGAAGCTGTAGTAGCGCACATGATTTTCTTCATGGTGCATATATTCGAAGGAGAAGATCCCGCTCATGAGCCACATGAAGGCGATCAGCACAGCGAAGATCCGCGTCACGCCGTCCACGCCGAACTTGACCGGCAGCTCGTCCGTCAGCGAGAAGAGCTTCAGCTGCGCCCCGCCGAGCAGCACCTGCCACAGCGTGAGCGCAAGCGTTGCGCCGAGCGCCGCGAGCACAAGCGTGCGGCGCTTCTTTTCGTCGCGGAATTCCGGCCGGACGGCAAGCACAATGCCCGCGATCACCGGCAGCAGGATCGGGAAGAGCAAAGAAACCGTATTTTTCATATTCATCCTCCCTCAGCCCAACATTCCGAGGCCGTTCTGCACGATCGTGATGAAGCCCTCGGACTGTACGCCAATATAGAAGTTCATCACGACGAAGAACACGATGCCCAAAATGTACATCCAGTTCCTTTCCGCCTTCACGCCCTTGTATTTCCCGTCCGTCCGCTTTCCGAAGAGCACGGCGATCGCGGGGATATAATAGAGCGCGTTGAGCACGGCGCTCGCGACGATGGCGATCAGCACCAGCGCGCATTTCCATCCCGCCGCCGTCAGCGCCGCATCGGTCAGGCGGAGCTTCGTGGCAAAGCCTGCAAACAGCGGAATTCCGATCATAGACATCGCGCCGACGACAAAGGCGATGCCGCTCAGCGGATCTCTCCTCCCTGCGCCGCGGATCTCGCGGAACTGCTTGCTTCCGCCGGACACGCTCATAAAGCCGCCTGCCGTGCAGAAGAGCATCGGCTTGGTGAAGGCGTGCACGATGATCTGGATGCAGGCCGCCTCCATGCCGGCGTGGGTCCCGAGCCCGATGCCGGCATAGATATAGCCGATCTGGGCCACGGAGGAATAGGCCAGCATCCGCTTGAGATCCGTCTCCCGTAGTGCGAAGACCGACCCGAGCACCATGGCCAGCACGCCGAAGACCAGCAGAATGCTCGTCACGCCGCTGTCCAGCACGAATTCTTCCCCGAAGACGCGCACAAAGATCTTGATCAGCAGAAAGATATAGCCCTTCAGCACGAGTCCCGAGAGGATGCCGCTCGAGGAGGCCGTTGCGGAGCCGTGGGCTCCCGGCAGCCAGGAGTGGAAGGGATAGAGTGCGCTCTTGAGCGCAAGCCCGATGGCAAACAGCCCCGTGACGATCGTCAGCGGGATATCGTATTCCCCGCTCCGGAACAGCTCCCGGACCTGCTCTCCCGCCGGCTCCATCAGCAGGTGGCCGGTGATGGCATAGAGGATGATGATGCCCATCAGGAAAAGCCCGGAGCCAAGCAGGCTCATCATGAGATAGCGCGTCGTCGCGACGAGCGCCCGGCCGCTGCGGTAGTTGAGCATGACGAGCGCACAGGAGGCGATCGTGTTGATCTCGACAAACACGTAGGCCGTGAAGATATCGTTCGTGAAAACGAGTGCGAACAGAGAGCTCATCAGCAGATTGACGACGGTGAAGTAAAGGCTCAGCTTGCCCTCCTCCACGTCCTCAAAAATGTGCTCCATGCCGCCCATCAGCGTTGCCGTCATGACGCCGGAGAAGACGGCGGCGGTCAGCGCCTCGAGGCTGCCGATGCGGATCTCATTGCCCCAGGGGGCGGGGAAATGGCCCATATAGAACACATAGCTCTCCCCCGTGCTTACGGTGTAGGAAAGCGTTGCGACCATGAGCACGGTGACGAACGCGTTGAGCACCAGGCAGATCCACTTCGAGACCTTCGGCTTCATCACGCAGCAGGTGACGCCTCCGGCCAGATAAAGCATGATCGCAAAGAAGGGGAAATTCCGAACAAATTCCATCTTATTCCTCCTCCGCGTTCGCTAAAATGATGATCTCGTCCAGATCCAGCGTGCGGTAGCGCAGATAGAGGCGCGTGACCAGCGCCAGCAGAAAGGCCGACACGCTCACGGACACGACGATGCCCGTCAGCACGAGCCCCGCCGGGATCGGGTTGATGTAGGCCTCGACGCTCGTCACGCCGTCCGTCACGATGGGCGAGACGCGCCCCGCAATATAGCCCTTGGCCGCGAGGAAGAGGAAGATTCCGCTGTCCATAAAGTTGAAGCCGATCACCTTTTTGATGAGATTGCGGTCCAGGAAGAGCATCGTGAATCCGATGCCGAACACGATGATCGCCGTCGCTTCAAAATAATTGTAGAAAAGATTACTTCCCATTGCCGATGCCTCCTCTGGTAAACAGGGAATAGAACGCGTACATCGTGCACGCCACGACGAGCCCCACGCATACGTTCAGCGGCAGGATCAGTCCGCTGGAGAGGATCGCCCCTGGCGTTCCAAGCGGGATGCCGCTTTCAAGGTGATTGGCCCCCGTGTAGAAGGAATACGTCTTCAGGAGGGTGTAGGTGATAAGGGCGGCAAAAGTGATCCACTTGTAGGTCGTGAACGTGAACACGCGGTCGAGCTTCTCCGAGGAGAAGGCGTTCACATAGAGGATCAGCGACGCCCCGATGATCGCCCCGCCGGAGAATCCGCCGCCGGCCGAGAGATGGCCGTTGAGGATCACGTAAATGCCGAACAGAAAGCCCACCGGCACCAGCAGATAGGCGGCGCACTGCAGGATCCGGTCGTCCTGCCGGTCCTGATAGCGGATCTCGAGCTCGGGGATGTCCAGCTCCCCGTCCTTCTTCCGGTCCGCCTTCAGAAGGATGATCACGCTGCACACGGCGATAAACAGCACGTTGCTCTCGCCGAGCGTATCGAACGCACGGTAATCGAGGATCATGCCCGCCACGATGTTGATCGCGCCCGTCTCCTCCAGTCCGGATTCCACGTAGCGCTCGTAGACCTCGTTGTTGACCGGGTTGTCCGCCGAGCCGAACCTCGGCAGATGGGACACCGTCAGTAGCAGCGTCCCGATGACGGTCAGGCAGATGAGCACGGAGAATACGCGGTAGCTCTGCCCGCGCCGTGCCTTGCGCGCTTCCGCGCGCGCCGCCTTTTCGGCTTCTTTGCTGAGCTTTTTCATTTCTTCTGCCCGTCCTTTCCGCCGATCTTGCCGATGCGGCGCAGCGTCGCGAAGAAGAGGATCCCCGTTACACCCGCTCCGACGGCGGCCTCCGTGATCGCCAGATCCGGCGACTCGAGCAGCAGCCAGATCACGGCCGTGATCGTGCTGTATCCCATCTGGATCAGCACGGCCGTGAGCAGATCCTTCGTCAGCGCGACGGACACCGCGCACAGGATCAGAAATCCGAGAAGAAATGCGACTGCAATGTTCATTTGCCCTTTGCTCCTCTCCTTTTCCCTGCCTTGCCGGAGGCCTTCTTCGCGCTCTTCGCATCGGGGCCGGCCGGGCTTCCGTTTTCGATCTCCATCTTCAGGATCATGTGGGACGCCACCGGGCTCGTGAGCTCCAGCAGCACCAGCACGACGAGGCACTTGAGCGCCAGCAGCCACGTCCCCCGCAGCACGACGATCCCGAGCAGGATCAGTGCGATCCCCATCGTGTCGCCAAGCCCCGCCGCGTGCATCCGCTGCAGCACATATTGGAATTTATAGTTTCCGATCACCGCCGTCACCATGACGAACACGCCGAGGGTGAGAAGCGCGCCGCCGAGCGCGAGGCGGAGAATTTCCATTCCTGTCATTCGTCCTTCCCCTTTCCGCTGAGGATCTTCGTCAGCACCACGACCGAGAGGAAGCTCAGAAGCGCATAGATGATCGCGATGTCGACGAAGCCCGTCTCTCCCGTGCGCCCTGCGATGAGGCACACGAGGCACATCACCTGCGTCCCCGTCATGTTCACGGCGACGAGCCGGTCCGCCGTCTTCGGCCCGAGGATCGCGCGCACCAGGCAGGCGACGGTTCCGGCCGCGAGGATCGCCTCCGCCGCGATCAGAAGGATGCGGCTGATATTTTCATAGGTCATTTCCCGTGTCCCCCTTTATTTCTCCAGCGTTTCCAGCTGACGGACGAAGCTGCTCGAATCCAGCCCCTCGGCGAGGCTCCGGTCCAGACAGTGGATGACGTATTTCCCGTCCTCCAGCTCTCCGGTGATCGTCCCGGGTGTCAGCGTGATGCAGTCGGCGAGCGCGACGCGCGCCCCCGTGCTCTTCAGCGGGGCCGTAAATTCCGCATAGCAGGATTCCGGCGCCTTGCCGCTGTAGACGCGGCGGATCACATCGAGGTTCGCCTTGACGATCTCCGCCACCAGAATGGCGAGCAGCTTCGCGATGCCCGGCAGCTTCCTCACGAATTTTTTGTCCTGCTCGATGCTGAACCCCAGCAGTGCGCACGCCATGGCGTACACCGCCGCCGAGATCACGATGCCGAACAGCAGGATCTCGACCGTGAATCTCCCGTTGAAGAGGATCCACAGGCAAAGGCAGATCACAAACATGTTTTCTCTCCTTCGTTTCTTCGCGCAGACCGCGCTTTTTTCACAAATATTCAGTTTACCCTTTTTTTATATAAAATGCAACGAAAACAGAGCCGCAGTGGCCCGTTAAGTTTTGGTCACTGCGGCTCTGTTTTTTATTCACTTTCTCTTGTCAGCGTAAGCTCGGCGCCGCTGTCCAGCAGCATGGTAAAAAGCGCCTGCAAATACCGCTCGCCGATGCCCTCCGCGAGCATTTCCGGGTTCCGGACCGTAACGCGGAGCTTTTCCGGCTTCTCCGTCAGCACGTCGTGCAGCGCGTCGAGATTCTTCCCGAACCATTCCGGCAGCTCCGTCTGCTCTCCGACGGCGCGGTAGAGCTCCTCCCGTGAGCCGATCTCATTTCCGTTCAGCGTGATCTTCATTCCGCGCTCACTCCTCTCCGTACAGCAGCTCAAAGCTCTCATAGTGGTCGCCCGTATAGTAGATCAGGCCGTCGTTCGAGAAAATGATCCGCTCGGCGCCGCGCTTCTTTTTGCCGAGCGTGTTGATGTCGCACTCGGTGTATTTCCGGCCCTTTGCCTTGGGCAGCAGGCCCTCGTAGTTGCCGTAATAGTCTCCGCCGATGCACTTGCCGGGCGCGTACGGCTCGAGCGAGCCGCCCTCCCAGCCGAGGGCCTGGGCTTCCTTCTTCGTGATGAAGTTCCCCGGCAGCTCGCCGTACTGGATGAGATAATTCATCACATCCTCTTTGGTCGTATAGCTGCCGTCCGGGTCGAGCCAATCTTCGTCTTCTTCGGCCGTCTCCTCCGCAGTCCCGGTCTCCTCCTCGAGCAGGGAGGCAAGCGTATCCCGCCAGTCGGCCAGAGCCGTTGCGGCAAAACAGCCGAGCAGCAGAGAAAGCACCGCCAGCAGGCAGAGCAGCCGGCGCAATTTGTTCTTCATGTTGTTTTTTACTCCTTGTTTTTCTGCATGGCCCGGGCCGCTTCCTCGCGCTGCCGGCAGATCTCGCTCCATTTCGGCATCGTCTCATAGGCCTCGGCGAGCGAGCGCAGGATCTTCGGCACTTCGATGTTCTGCGGGCAGGCGTGCATGCATGCTCCGCAGCCGATGCAGGCCGAGGGCTTCTTTTCGTCCGGCAGAGATTCGAGGAAGATGCTGATCTGCATGGTGTTTTCCGGGGCAAAGCGGACCTGGTTGTAGCTGCTGATGAGCGTCGGGATATTCAGCCCCATCGGGCAGCCGTCGCAGCAGTAGCGGCAGCCCGTGCAGGGCACGGAGTTCTTCATGCCCTCCGCAATGCTCTGCAGCGTCTCGTTCTCCTGCTCGCTCAAAGGCCGGCATTCCTCGAAGGTGCGGACGTTGTCCTCCATCTGTTCGAGGCAGCTCATCCCGCTCAGGATCATCTTCACGTTCTCCAGCCCCTGCAGCCAGCGGAAGCACCAGGCCGGGATGCTCTCCTCCGGGCGCAGCGCCTTCAGCCTTGCGGTGTCGGCGTCGCTAAGCGAGGCGAGCTTTCCGCCCCGCACCGGCTCCATGACCCACACGGGAATGCCGCGCTCCGTGAGCATCTCATATTTGAGCTTCGCGTTCTGCAGCGTCCAGTCCAGATAATTCAGCTGGATCTGGCAGAACTCCATCTCGTCGCCGTACCGGTCCAGAAACAGCTTCAGGTTCTCCGGGTTGGCGTGGCAGGAGAAACCGAGGTGGCGGATCTTCCCCGTGCGGCGCTGTTCGAGGAAATATTCCATGATGCCGTTGCTCTCGTCGAGATAGGTGCCGAGCGAGGCCTCGTTCACGTTGTGCAGGAGATAAAAATCGAAGTAATCCACGCCGCACTTTTCCAGCTGCTCCGGAAAGATCCGCTCCGGCGTGATGAAGCTCGATCTCTGATGCCCGGGATACTTGGTCGCGAGGCAGTAGCTCTCGCGGGGATAGCGGCCGAGGGCGATCCCCGCCGCGATCTCGGACTTGCCCCCGTGGTAAGGGTAGGCCGTGTCAAAATAGTTGACACCGTGGGCGATGGCATAGTCCACCATCCGGTTGACGTGCTCCTGGTCGATGCTCCCGTCCTCCTTCACGGGCAGGCGCATCATGCCGAAGCCCAGGCGCGAAAGCTCTTTTTCCTGAAAGGTATTATAGATCATGGCAGTTCTCCCCCTCTTTTTCTGCCGCTCCGCTCAGGCGAGCGTTGCCGCCATCACGGCCTTGATCGTGTGCATGCGGTTCTCCGCCTCGTCGAAGACGATCGACTGTTCGCTCTCGAACACCTCGTCCGTCACCTCCAGGCAGTCCAGGCCGAACTTCTCGTAGATCTTGCGCCCGGTGGAGGTGTTGAGATCGTGGAAGGCCGGCAGGCAGTGCATGAAGCGGCACTGCTCTCCCGCCGCCTCCATGAGCTTCGCGTTCACCTGATACGGCAGCAGATCGCGGATGCGCTCCTGCCAGATCTCGTCCGGCTCTCCCATGGAGACCCACACGTCCGTGTAGATCACGTCGGCATTCTTCACGGCCTCCATCGGATCCTCGAGGAATTCGAGCACGGCGCCCGTCTTTTCGGCGATGGCGCGGCACTCAGCGATGAGCGCGGCGTCGGGGAAGTATTTTTCCTTCGTGCAGGCCACGAAGTGCATCCCCATCTTGGCGCAGCCCACCATGAGCGAGTCACCCATATTGTAGCGTGCGTCTCCCATATAGACGAGCTTCTTCCCCTCGAGCGTGCCGAAGTGCTCGCGGATGGTCATGAAGTCGGCCAGGATCTGCGTCGGGTGGAATTCGTTCGTCAGTCCGTTCCACACCGGGATGCCCGCGTATTGGGCGAGCGTTTCCACGAGCTCCTGCCCGTAGCCGCGGTATTCGATGCCGTCGAACATCCGCCCGAGCACGCGGGCCGTGTCGGCAATGGATTCCTTCTTGCCGAGCTGGGAGCCGTTCGGGTCGAGATATACGGGGTGCATGCCGAGATCCGCCGCCGCCACCTCGAAGGAGCAGCGCGTGCGCGTGGAGGTCTTCTCAAAAATGACGGCGATGTTTTTCCCCTCGCAGAGGCGGTGCGGGATGCCGGCCTTCTTCTGGCGCTTCAGCTCGTCCGCCAGATCCAGCAGCCCGGAGATCTCCTCCGGTGTGAAATCCAGCAGCTTCAGAAAATTTTTTCCTTTTAAAGAGATCATAGCGTTTCAATTCCTGTCTATTTTGTATTTATATTCAAAATTTGAGAATGTCTTATCATTATAAGAAAGATCCTGCACCCCGTCAAGCCCTATTTTTACGTATGGTGCTCCCCTGTCAATTGTATAATTATATTTGCATCTTGCGGGATTTATGATATAATCTTGCGATTTTAAATGATTGCAGCTTAAGGAGGAATCACCGTGCCGAAAAGAACTGATATCAACAAGGTCCTTATTATAGGCTCCGGCCCCATCATCATCGGCCAGGCCTGTGAGTTTGACTATTCCGGTACCCAGGCATGCAAGGCCCTGAAGAAGCTGGGCTATGAGATCGTCCTCGTCAACTCCAACCCCGCCACCATTATGACGGACCCCGAAACGGCGGACGTCACCTATATCGAGCCCCTAAACGTCCATCGTCTGGAGCAGATCATTGCCAAGGAGCGCCCGGATGCGCTTCTCCCGAACCTCGGCGGCCAGTCCGGCCTCAACCTCTGCTCGGAGCTCTATCAGGCCGGCATTCTGGAGAAATACAACGTCCAGGTCATCGGCGTCCAGGTCGACGCCATCGAGCGCGGGGAAGACCGCATCGAATTCAAGAACACCATGAACGAGCTCGGCATCGAGATGGCCCGCAGCGAGGTGGCCTATTCCGTTGAGGAAGCCCTCGCCATTGCCGACCGGCTCGGCTACCCGGTCGTCCTGCGCCCGGCCTACACGATGGGCGGTGCCGGCGGCGGCCTTGTGTACAACAAGGAAGAGCTCAAGACCGTCTGTGCCCGCGGCCTGCAGGCCTCTCTCGTCCACCAGGTGCTGGTCGAGGAGTCCGTCATCGGCTGGGAGGAGCTGGAGCTCGAGGTCGTGCGTGACTGCGAAGGCAACATGATCACGGTCTGCTTCATCGAGAACATTGACCCCATGGGCGTCCACACCGGCGATTCCTTCTGCGCCGCCCCGATGCTCACGATCTCCGAGGACGTCCAGAAGCGTCTGCAGGAGGCCGCCTACAAGATCGTCGACAAGGTGCAGGTCATCGGCGGGTGCAACACGCAGTTTGCGCACGACCCGGTGACGGACCGCATCATCGTCATCGAGATCAACCCCCGCACGTCCCGTTCCTCCGCCCTTGCCTCGAAGGCGACCGGCTTCCCCATCGCTCTCGTCTCCGCCATGCTGGCCTGCGGCCTGACGCTGAAGGATATCGAGTGCGGCAAATACGGCACGCTCGACAAATACGTCCCGGACGGGGACTATGTCGTCATCAAGTTTGCCCGCTGGGCCTTTGAGAAGTTCAAGGGCGTGGAGGACAAGCTCGGCACGCAGATGCGCGCCGTCGGCGAGGTCATGAGCATCGGCAAGAACTTCAAGGAGGCCTTCCAGAAGGCCATCCGCTCCCTCGAGCAGGGCCGCTACGGCCTCGGCCACGCCGCGAATTTTGACTCTCTCTCCAAAGACGAGCTTCTCAAGAAGCTCATCTACCCCAACTCCCAGCGCTATTTCCTCCTCTACGAAGCGCTCCGCAAGGGCGCCTCGATCGACGAGCTCTATGACCTCACCCGCGTCAAGAAGTATTTCCTTGAGCAGATGAAGGAGCTCGTGGAAGAAGAGGAAGCGCTCCTCGCCTTTCAGGGTTCCGTCCCCTCCGACGAGGCCCTCACGCAGGCCAAGAAGGACGGCTTCTCCGACAAGTATCTCAGCCGGCTCCTCTCTGTCCCCGAGGATGACATCCGCGCGCGCCGCAAGGCGATCGGCGTCGTCGAGGGCTGGGAAGGCGTTCACGTCTCCGGCACGAAGGACAGCGCCTATTATTTCTCCACCTACAACGCGCCCGACAAGACCACGGTCTCGAACGGCCGCAAGATCATGATCCTGGGCGGCGGCCCGAACCGTATCGGCCAGGGCATCGAGTTTGACTATTGCTGCGTCCACGCCGCCATGGCCCTCAAGCGCCTCGGCTTCGAGACCATCATCGTCAACTGCAACCCCGAGACGGTCTCCACCGACTACGACACCTCCGACAAGCTCTATTTCGAGCCGCTCACGCTGGAGGACGTTCTCTCCATTTACGAGAAGGAGCAGCCGCTCGGCGTCATCGCCCAGTTCGGCGGCCAGACGCCGCTCAATCTCGCCTCCGACCTCAAGCGCAACGGCGTCAACATTCTCGGCACCACCCCCGAGGTCATCGACCTCGCCGAGGACCGCGACCGGTTCCGCGCCATGATGGAAAAGCTCGGCATCCCGATGCCGGAATCCGGCATGGCGACGACGGTCGAGGAGGCCACTGCGATCGCCAACCGCATCGGCTATCCCGTCATGGTCCGCCCGTCCTACGTGCTCGGCGGCCGCGGCATGGAGGTCGTCTATGACGACGAGGCCATGGCCGGCTACATGAAGGCTGCCGTCGGCGTCACGCCGGACCGCCCCATTCTGATCGACCGCTTCCTCAACCACGCCATGGAATGCGAGGCCGACGCCATCTGCGACGGCACGCACGCCTTCGTTCCCGCCGTCATGGAGCACATCGAGCTTGCGGGCGTCCACTCCGGTGACTCCGCCTGCATCCTCCCCTCCGCCCACATCTCCCCCAAGAACGTGGAGATCATCAAGGAATACACGCGCAGGATCGCCGAAGAGATGCACGTGCAGGGCCTCATGAACATGCAGTACGCCATTGAAAACGACGTCGTCTTCGTCCTCGAGGCCAATCCGCGCGCCTCCCGCACGGTTCCCCTCGTGTCCAAGGTCTGCAACATCCGCATGGTGCCGCTCGCCACGGAGATCATCACCATGCCGCTCACGGGCGCTCCCTCTCCCGTTCCCTTGCTCCGCGAGCCGGAGATCCCGTATTACGGTGTGAAGGAGGCCGTCTTCCCGTTCAACATGTTCCAGGAGGTCGACCCGATCCTCGGCCCCGAGATGCGCTCCACGGGCGAGGTCCTCGGCCTTGCGCCGACGTACTGGGAGGCCTTCGTCAAGGCCCAGGAGGGTGCGCAGTCTCCTCTGCCCACCTCCGGCACGGTCCTTATTTCCGTCAATCACCGCGACAAAGCCGAGGTCGTCGAGCTCGCCACCATTCTGCATGAGGATGGCTTCAAGATCCTCGCCACGTCCGGCACGTATGACTGCATCACTGCCGCCGGCATCCCCGCCGAGAAGATCAAGAAGCTCTACGAGGGCCGCCCGAACATTCTCGACGCCCTGACGAACGGTCAGATCTCCATGATCGTCAACTCCCCCGCCGGCAAGGAGAGCGTCTATGACGACAGCTATCTCCGCAAGTCCGCCATCAAGTACAAGATCCCCTACATGACCACCATGGCCGCCGCCCTCGCGACCGCCAAGGGCATCCGCACGATCCTCCGCAAGGAAAACGGCGAGGTCATCTCCCTGCAGGATCATCACGCGTCGATCAAGTAAAACTTTCTCCGATATTAAAAATTGCTTCGAAGGAGATTTCCTTCGAAGCAATTTTTATGCCGTGACCCCGGCTAGGGCGCTCTCCGTTGAGCTCATAGCACCGGGCAGCCGGCGCCGGAGGCGACACTGCCGGAGGTACTCCCCCTTTTACCCTTTTCCCCTCGGATATTTTAATATATTGGAGGGTGAGAGGGTAAAAGGGTAAGAACCCCCGGCGTAAATTCATTAGACGTCAATCGATGCGTACGCTGTCAAGATAACAGCTATCCGAGGAAATATCAACTTTGTTGCTCCAAACAGTATGGCTGTCTATCTTCGGATCCACGTCCCATGACACACACAAGTCTTCATCAAGATAAACTCGTTTGAAATTTTCGTAGTTCATAAAAGGTTCGAAGACCGTCTTTGGACGCAAAGACGGTTTCATGTCATAGACCCGTTTTTCTCCATTATCGAAAGAAAGAAGC
>R17__coassemble_260_pt1 | contig 32521 bp, 30 predicted proteins | sample R17__metabat2_high_PE_024 | metagenome-assembled genome bin R17
GAACATGTCCGGATGAACGGCCGGACATCCGCTCCGCTCTCCAGATAACGAAGCAATATTTCGGCACAGGCGCGGCTGTCGCTGTCTGCCTTGTGGTGGTCAAGGCAAATGCCGTAATAGTCACATAAGACATTCAGCTTATGGCTCATGCCCGGCAGAAGCCGTCTGCCCATTTGCACCGTGCAAAGATAACGCGCATACGGTTTCCATTCGATCTCATAATCCCTCAGGCATTTTTTCAGCACATTCATATCAAACACGGCATTGTGCGCCACCAGAAGTCCGGCTGACATCGTCGGCTCTATCCGAGTCCAAATCTCGGGGAAGGTCGGCGCATTCCTCACGGTCTCCTCGCTGATTCCCGTAAGCTGTGTATTGAATGGCTCAAAAGGCTGCTCCGGATTTACAAGCGAGTAGAATTCGGCCGTGATTATCCCGTCTTCAATAACCGTAATTCCGATTGCACTCATCCGGTTATTCATGCGGTTCGGCGTTTCAACGTCAAACACTGTAAATCTCGCCATCGTTGAACCCTACTCGCTCCGTTATTTGCTTGTTCTCTGTTCCTGCCAGATATCCAGCGCTTCCAGTTCGTTGTCTATGTGAACATCGACAGATTCCACCAGATTCTTTCCGGAATAGACGGTCTCATATTCATAGAGGTCGTCAAAGCCGCTGTACTGAGAGGTTTCCGAAATACCGGCGGCATAATAGACTTTGGCAATTCGGGCCCAGTAGATCGCCGCTTCGCACATCAGGCAGGGCTGGGCGGAGGTGTACAGGACGCAATCCGTAAGATACATCTGTCCGGTCGCCTGCTCGGCTTCGCGGATCGCGGCCATTTCCCCGTGATCGTAGCTGTTATGATTCTGGCGCATCTCGTTGCTTGTTGCCGCGATGACTTCCCCGTCCTTCACGATAACGGCGCCGATCGGCCCGCCGGAACCGGTAACGACATTTTCTTTTGCAATATCCAGTGCCATCTGCATGAAGGCAGGATTATATCCGCCTTCCGCGGCTTCTTCTTCGGAAACCTCACCTGCCAGCCATTCCGGCCGGACCTCGGTTTTCGCTGTTCCTGTAAGGCAGACAACGTTCAGCGCGACGGATGCCGCCAAAAGTACGCACAGCAAGACGATACAGACTCTGACTTTCTTCATTTCCCTGTTCTCCATTCACGAACGCGCTTTGCCTCTGCGTTCTTTCCCTGTACGAATGTAATAAGCGCTTTTATCCTGATACATCAATTTTTCTGCCTCGCTCACCAGTTCCACCGCCTTTTCTCCGGGTCCCTGCGCGCATCCGGCGGCCGCGGAATCGGCGATCTCCCGCCTCATGGCGCTAAACTGCTCATCAAAGATTGCCCGCTCCGTGCAGAGAATCACAAATTCGTCTCCGCTGATGCGGAAAATGCTCTCGGGCAGGAAATAGCCGCGCAGCAGCTGGGCAAAGCGGCAGATCATGGCATCGCCGGCCTTGTGGCCCTGCGTATCGTTGGTCTCCTTCAGGCCGTTCAGATCCATAAAGACGACTCCTGCCCATTCTTCTTTTTTCAGAGACTCGAGCTCGGCCTCGTAGGCCCGCCGGTTTTTCAGCCCGGTCAGCGTATCGGTATTGGAGATCTCGTCCAGGAGCGCCGCCTTGACTCTCGCCTCGCTGACTTCGCGGTTCTGCAGCATGATATACAGGAGGACCATTCCTCCCATGAGCCCGGCCTGCCCGCAGGAGACGCCGTAGAAGGCAGACTGCAGGATCGATGCGATCGCCGGCAAAAGGATAAATAAGGTGATCGCCTGTTTTTCATGGCGTTCGGCTTTGGTGAACGGGGCCACGACGGACGGAATCAGCTCGAAGGCATAGACAATGACCCAGTGGATCATTACCAGGCTGCCGCGGTGATAGAGATTCTCGGCATCGATGGTAAAGATCCAGCCGTTCAGCGGGGCGGAGGCGATCAGAGCGCAGTCCAGAACTGCCATGACAGTCACCGGGATCTGAATTCTTTTGTCCGGCTTTCCAATTAGAACCTGAATGCTATATAGGATCCAGAAATATCCGATGCAGACATGGCTGACCAGAAACGCTCCGTTGGAAAGCCAAAGGATCGTTCTCGCACCCGGGAAGGAGGCTCCCCGGAACACGCCGGAAACGAGATCCATTGCCGCCATGAGAATGGTCAGCCCAAGCATGATCTTATAGAATTTGCCTCGTTTGCTCTGATATTCTCCTCTGGGAAGACTGCCCAAAAGCAGAGCGAGCGTGATGATGCAGATCGCGTTGACTTCGATATAATAAACGATTTCCGACACCCGGCGTATCCCCCGCTTTCCGGAATAAAATACTGTTTTTCTTTTATAACATAAATATGTCCTGCAGGCAAGTTATAAACGGCCGTTTTCGCTCCTCAATTTTTGCTTTTCCTTCTTTGACTCCACTACATGGCGCACTGCCATGACCGGATGGTGAAAGATCATCCTCGGGCCGGACCAGCGCATGACGGTGCGGATCTTTTCCCGCATATCCGGCTTGTAGCAATGCGTCCGGCAGTTGGAGCAGAAGGTCTTGGTTGCCATATGCGGGCAGTGGTCGACCCGCGCATTGGCGTATTCCGCCAGGGCGGCGCACTCCGGGCACAGGGCGCCGTGGCCCGTGCCGTGATTTCCCCGGCAGTACAGGGCGATCATCCGGTTGACGACCCGTTTTTCCTTTTCCCGTTTGTCTTCCAGGTTTTTTGCTTTCATTTCACTCTTCCCTCTTTTCCGTCAGCTGACCCGTCCGTTTTCCACGGAGCACACCGAGTCGGCGATGCACAGGGTCGATTTCCGGTGGCTGACGAGCACAATAGTCTTATCGCCCCGATAATCGCGAAGAGCTTTCAGGATGACTGCCTCGTTCAGGCTGTCAAGATTGCTCGTTGGCTCGTCCAGCAGGACGAAGGGGGCATCGTGCAGGAAGGCTCTCGCGATCCCGAGGCGCTGCCGTTCTCCCCCGGAGAGCGTCCCGCCGAGCTCTCCGACGGGGGTCTCATACCCCTGCGGGAGCGTCTGAATGAAGTCATGGATGGAAGCCTTGCGGCAGGCCTCTTCCACCTGCTCGTGGGTCGCATTCGGATTGGCGATGAGCAGGTTCCGCTCAATGCTGTCATGGAAGAGCTGCGTATCCTGGGTCACGTAGCTTTCATTGTCCCGCAGGGAGGCCGTGTTGATGTCCGGGATCTCTTTCCCGGAGATTCGGACGCTGCCGCTGTCCGCGTCCCAGAAGCGCATCAGAAGCCGAAGAAGCGTGGACTTTCCGCTCCCGCTCCGACCCGAAATTCCGATGATCTTCCCCTTCGGGAAAGACAGGCTGAGCTCGTCGAGGATCTTCTCCGATCCGTAAGAAAAGCTCACCTTGCTGCACTCTGCGCCGTCAAACACGACGTCCTGCCCGTCGGTGACCTCTTCCACGGCAGGCACATCGTCCAGCACATCCAGCACACGGTTTCCGGCCGCGAAGGTATTCTGCAGGCCCGTGCCGAGATTGGCCAGCGCCGTGACCGGCCCGAAGCTGCTCATAAGCGCGATCACAGCACATACAGCCTCGCGGAAGCCGATCGCTCCGCCCGCGTAGAGCCCGGCGGATGCAAAGAGCATCCCGATGTCGAGGATCAGAATGATTCCGCTCGTAACGGCGCCGTTGGTTCCGTCGGCGCCCTTGAGTTTTTTCTCTTTGGCGGAAATCGCATCCGAATGCCGGTAGATCTCCTCCAGGCGCTTCGGCCCGGCTCCGTACTGAATGCTCTCGGTCACTCCGCGCAGAGAATCCAGCACGAAGGCGTCCAGCGCGGCGAATTCCTTTCGAAAGCCTTCCCCGTACCGGCGGCTGAGACGCGCCGCGATCAGGGGAACCGCGATCCCCACGATGCAGTAGGCCGCAAACGCGATCGCCCCGAGCAGGACATGGCAGGAGCCGATGAGAATCGTCATGACGACCGTAACAACAAAGGCAATGCAGATCGGGCTGATCGTATGGGCGTAAAACACCTCCAGAAGCTCAATGTCCGCCGTAAGCACGGCGATCAGGTCGCCCTTCTCCTTCCCCTCCAGCTTGGCGGGGGCAAGAGTGCGGAGCGCGCCGAAGACCCGGTCTCGGATCAGGGCAAGGAGCTTAAAGGCCAGATAGTGATTCCGGTTCTGCTCGGCATAATGCAGAACGCCGCGGGCAACGGCAAGCAGCGGCAGAAGAATGCAGACGCTCTTAAGCGCTCCGCCGGTCAGCGCATAGCCGCCGAGCAGAGGAATAAAGATCGCGCAGAGATTTCCGACAACACCCAAAATCACCGCCAGCACCATCGTTCCCGTGAGGGGCTTGACCATAACGACAAGGCGTTTCATGACCTCGAAATTGCTGCGTTTCATTCCTTCGCCTCCTTTGTTACGTTCTCCAGGGTCTGCTGCCCGTCCCAGAGCTTCCGGTAGCATCCGCCCTGCGCAAGGAGCTCCTCGTGGGTGCCCTGCTCCCGGACCGTCCCGCCTTCCAGGACATAAATGCAGTCCGCTCCGACGGCGTTTGCCAGGCGGTGCGAAATGAGGATCACCGTCTTTTTCCGGGCCAGAGTGCGGATGAGGCCCATGATATCGTTCTCGCTCTCCACATCGATATTGGACGTAGCCTCGTCAAAAATATAGACCGGGGAATCATGCAGAAGCGCCCTCGCGAGCGCCAGCCTCTGCCGCTGCCCGCCCGACAGGTTGGAGCCTCCCTCGGATAGCGGCAGGTCCAGCCCGCCCTCTCTGCGCAGAAACTCCGCCAGCTTGACCTGCTCCAGGGCGCTCCACAGCTCTTCCTCGGAAGCGTCCGGCTTCCCCATCTGAAGGTTTTCCCGCACCGTGCCCTTGAACAGATAGCTGTCGTGGCTGATCCTTGTGATCTTCTCCATCAAGACACGCTCGGACACATTGCGGATCTCGCGGCCTCCGAGAGTCACGCTGCCGGTATAGGAGGCATATTTTCCCATCAGGATCGAAGCAATGGTGGATTTTCCGCAGCCCGACTCGCCGACGATTGCCGTAAAGCTGCCGGCGGGAATGCACATATTGACCCCGTGCAGGATCTCCTTTTCTTCCGTGTACCCGAAATGCACCTCCTGAAGCCCGATCCCGCAGTCCTCCGGGCTTTCCGTCCGGCTGCCGTCCTCCGGCAGATCGAGCAGACGGAAGATCTTGTCCGAGGCCGCCATCCCGTTCATTGCCACGTGGAAGAAGGACCCCAGCCTGCGCATCGGAAGAAAGAAATCCGCCGAGAGCAGGATCACGACAAAGCACCCGATGAAATCGATCCTTCCCGCGTTTTTCTCCAGCAAGGCGAGCGCGATTCCAAGCGCCGCGCCGCCATAGGCAATAATATCCATGACAATGATGGAGTTGAGCTGCATGGAGAGCACCTTCATGGTGACCACGCGAAAATGCTCCGCTTCGCGGTTCATTTCCTCATGCCGCGCCGCGTCGGCCCGGTAGATCTTCAGCGTGGTAAGGCCCTGCAGATTCTCCAGAAAGCTGTCGCCCAGGGCGGCATACTGTCCCCAATATTTGTTCAGCAGCCGTTTGGCGATTTTCTGCACCGCAACGATCGCCATCGGGATGAGCGGAACGCAGACCAGCAAGACCCAGGCGATCTTCCATTCGATCCGCCCGACGATAAAAAACAGCGTAACCGGCGCCAGCAAGGCATAGAAGAACTGCGGCAGATAGCTGCCGAAATAGGTCTCCAGCTGCTCGACGCCCTCGCCCGCCAGCTGAACGACCTCCGCCGTGGGGACATGCTCCGTATAGGAAGCCCCAAGCCGAAGCAGCTTTTCGTAGATCCTCCCCCGCAGCGTCCGCTTTACGCTGCGGGAGGCGCAGAAGGAAGCCGTGGCGGAAAGCTTGGCCGTGACTACGCGAACCGCCGCCGAAAACAGGATCAGCGCCGCCGCTTTCGGGAAGGAGACCGCCTCTCCCGCGGCAAGCGCCCCCAGCAGTCGGGCGACCGTAAACGTCATGAGGACGCTTGCCAGCAACCCGAGCCACTGCAGCAGCACATTTGCCGCAATATACTTTTTGGAATCGGGCACCAGCCCGACCAGTCTTGTTTTGATCATTCCGAAGTCTCCTGTGACCGTAAGTTTAAGGTTAGATTTTGCTAACTTAGCTATTATAACACGCTTTTTCGGAAATGGACAGGCTTTTTATCAAAAAAAAAACGCTCTGCCCAAAGGGACAGAGCGTGCCGATTGATCGCATTTTACTTCAAGAACGTCCTGCGATACAGGGCAAAGTAATATAGATTCAGCGGAATCGCGGTCAGAACAAAGGCGAAGGCATACAGCAGATAGAGCGACTGCAGCGTTCCGAAATGCGCAAAGACCGTATACAGCCACAGAATGCGAAAGCCGACCGTCCCCAGCATCACCATGACGGTGGGAGCCGCCGTTTTTCCCAGGCCGCGGCACGCGGCGGTGGCATTGTCCATAAAGGCGGAAAGGCAGTAGGCAAACGACAGCATCTTCAGCCGGATCTCCCCTGCCGCCACGACTTCAGCATCGTTGGTGAATACCGAGAGGAGCGGAACGCGAAAGATATGGATCAGCACACCAAGAACTGCCGCGATCCCGAAGGAATAGAGCGTCGTGATCTGATAGACGCGCTTCACGCGGTCTTTCTCCCCCGCGCCGTAGTTCTGCGCGATAAAGCTGGTGGTGGCCACGTAAAAGGCCGCCATCATTTCATAGACCAGGTTATCGAAATTCATCGCGGCAGAATTGCCCTCGACCACGACATGATCAAAGGAATTCACGGCGGACTGGATAAACAGATTGGCAACTGCAAAGAGAGAATACTGCATGGCGGCCGGAATGCCGATCTTCAAGATCCGCGCGGCAAGCTCCCTGCGGAACCGGAGCTTCCCCAAGGGCAGCCGCCAGGTCTCCTTCGAGCCGATCAGCGTGCGCAGGATCAGCGCTGCGGAAATATACTGCGCGATCACGCTTGCATACGCGACGCCGTCCGCGGCGCGGTGCAGAGCAAGGACGAAAAACAGATTCAGGCAGACATTGATCATGCCGGCTATGGCGAGGAATTTCAGCGGCTTCCGTGTGTTCCCTTCCGCCGAGAGCACGGCATTGCCGAAATTGAACAGCGCAAGCGCCGGGGAGCCCGTCATATAAATGCGGAAATAGAGAATTGCCTCCTCGATCAGCTCCGGCCGGGTGCCCAGCAGGGTGAGCGCGGGGCGTGCGAAGCAGATGCCGAGCAAAAGCGTCAGCATGCCCATGGCAAGGCAGAGGACGAAACCGGTCTGCACAGAAAGGCCTTCCCTTTCCCGGTCTCCCGCCCCGGAAAAATAGGCCACAAGAGAATTGACTCCATTGGCAATTCCGATGAGCCAGCCGGTCGTCAGGCTGACGAGCAGTGTGGTAGAGCCGACCGCCCCCAGGGACAGCGAGCCTGCAAATTTCCCGACGATCGCCACATCGGCGATGTTGAAAAGCAGCTGCAGCAGGTTGGTAAAGACCAGAGGGATGCTGTAAAGCAAAATATTTTTCCAAAGGTTTCCGCGGGTCATTTCGCTTGTCAATTTTCTTCCTCTTTTTTTCGAACCGGTTCCGCCCGGTGAAATTTTCCGGTATTCTTTCTTTCCCGGTCCTGCCTCAGTCCTGAAACAGGGGGGTGGAGAGATAGCGGTCTCCGGCATCGGGGAGGAGCACGACGATCGTCTTGCCCTCGTTCTCGGCGCGCTTGGCAAGCTCGATCCCGGCATAGACGGCGGCGCCCGCGGAAATGCCAACGAGGAAGCCTTCCTTCTTGCCTACGAGCTTTCCGTAAGCAAAGGCGTCTTCATCCGTCACAGTAATGACCTCGTCGTAGATCCCGGTATCGAGCGTATCGGGGACGAAGCCTCCTCCAATGCCCTGGATCTTGTGGGCGCCGGACTGCCCCTTGGAAAGCACCGGGCTGCCGGCCGGCTCCATGGCCACGACCTTGACCGAGGGCTTTTTCTCTTTCAGATACCTGCCCGTGCCGGAAAGCGTGCCGCCGGTCCCTACGCCGGCCACAAAAACATCGACGGCGCCGTCGGTGTCTTCATAGATCTCGGGGCCGGTGGTCTCATAGTGGATCTTCGGGTTGGAGGGATTCGTGAACTGGGAGGGAATGAAGCTGCCCGGAATCTCTGCGGCCAGCTCCTCGGCCTTCGCGATCGCGCCCTTCATGCCCTTGCCGCCCTCCGTCAAAACAAGCTCGGCGCCATACGCCTTCATCAGCCGGCGGCGTTCCTCCGACATGGTTTCCGGCATGACGATAATGGCGCGGTAGCCTCTCGCCGCCGCCACGGACGCAAGGCCGATGCCGGTATTGCCGCTGGTCGGCTCGATGATAACGGAGCCGGGCTTCAGCGTGCCGTCCCGTTCGGCATCGTCGATCATCGCCTTCGCGATGCGGTCCTTTGCAGAGCCGGTGGGATTGAAATACTCCACCTTGGCCAGAAGCCTTGCCTTCAGGCCAAGTTCCTTTTCCATATGCGTGAGCTCCACGATCGGAGTCCTTCCGATGAGCTGGTCGATCGAAGTATAAATTTTTTCCATTTTCGTTTCCCCCGTTTCTTTTATTTTTTGATGCCGGAATCATAACACCGATTTTCTGCGATGTCGATAGGCTGTTTGAAAAAACAGCACCCTGCCGAAGCAGGGTGCCATGAAAAGCCGTTTCCGGTTTTATTCCGATTTCTCTCCCAGGAGATCCGTTGTGCTTTTCAGCCCCGTCAGGATCGTGGAGCCGTTATGCAGCAGGGCGGAGGTGGCAGGCGTTACAATGCCTGCAAGCCCCAAAGCGATCAGCGCGGAATTGAAGGCGACAATGAAGCGGTAATTCCCGCGGATGCGTTCCATGAGCGCCGTGCTGAGCCGGCGGAGAACCACCAGCTCTTCGAGGTCTTCCGAGGACACCGTGATATCCGCGATCTCCCGGGCGATGGCGGCGCCGCTTTCCACGGCGATGCCGATGTCCGCCTCCGAGAGGGCCGGAGAATCGTTCACGCCGTCTCCCACCATAATTACCTTGTGCCCTTCGGCGCGCTGGGCGCGCACATATTCCGCCTTGTCCTCCGGCAGGACCTCTGCCCGGTAACCGTCGATGCCGAGCCGGCGGGCGACGGCCTCCGCCGTCTTCCGGTTGTCCCCGGTCAGCATGTTGATGTTGCGGATGCCCAGAGCGTGCAGCCGGCGGATGACCTCCGCCGCTTCCGCGCGGACCGGGTCGGAAATGCACAATACGGCGGCAAGCTCCCCGTCGATGGCAAGGTAGATCTTGGAATACTCCCCGGCGATGGCGTCGAGCTTGTGCGCTTCCTCCTCCGGGATCGTGCAGTGCTCGTCCTCCGCCACAAAGTGGCGGCTTCCAATTACGGCCTTCTTCTCCCCGATATGGCTGCTGACGCCGTGGGCCACGATGTATTCCACCTTGGAGTGGAGCTCGTCGTGCAGGAGGCCTTTTTCCCGGGCCCCGTTCACGATGGCGTTGGCGACAGAGTGGGGATAGTGCTCCTCCAGGCAGGCGGCGATGCGGAGCATTTCGTCGGCGTCGTTCCCGCCGAAGGTGACGACGTCCATGAGCTTCGGCTGGGCATAGGTCAGCGTTCCCGTCTTGTCGAAGACGATCGTGTCGGCCTCGGAAACCAGCTCCATGAATTTGCCGCCCTTAACGGAGATGCCGTAGTCTCTCGCCTCGGTAATGGCCGAGAGGACGGCCAGCGGCATAGAAAGCTTCATGGCACAGGAATAATCCACCATCAGGAAGGAGAGCGCTTTAGTCAGATTGCGCGTGAACGCATAGGTCAGAGCGAAGCCCGCAAAGCTGTAGGGCACCAGGCTGTCCGCCAGGCGGTAGGCCCTGGCCTCCGTTGTGGACTTCAGCTTTTCCGACTCCTCGATCATGCGGACGATCTTGTCGTATTTCCCGCTGCCGGATTCCCGTGTGACCTCGACGATGCATTCGCCTTCCTCCACGATCGTGCCCGCGTAGACATAGCTGCCGGCGCTCTTGGGGACGGCCTCGGCCTCCCCGGTCATCGTGGACTGGTTCACCGTCATCTCCCCGGAGACGACGGTTCCGTCGAGCGGAATGATCTCGCTGCGGCGGACGATAAAGCGGTCTCCCTTCTTCACGCTGCCGACAGGCATCTGCACTTCCGTCTCTCCGGCTTTGACCCAGACCTTGTCCACGTTCAAAGCCATCGAACGTGCAAGATCTCCGATCGAGCGCTTTCTTGTCCACTCCTCGAGAATGTCCCCGGTGTCGAGGAGGAACATGACGGAGCCCGCCGTCGCATAATCCCTGCGGAGGATGGACGCCAGGATCGCGATCCCGTCCAGCGCCTCGACCTTCAGCTTTCCCTGCGCAAGCGCTCCCGCCGCACGCAGCAGGAACGGAATGCTCTTGAGCACGGTCCGCGCCGCCGCAAGCGGAGGCGGGAGGAACAGCTTGAAGAGATAATGCCGGCCGATCTGAAAGAGCAGCTTTTCCTGATATTCGCGGTTCAGCCTCCGCCCGGTCTCTTCCGGGACCAGAGCGGCGACCTCCTCCGCATTCTCGTCATAACCCTCGAGAGCATTGCGCAAGATCTCCGCTTTGTTTGCTTCCCTGTCGGAAAAGAAGACCGTGGCGTTCCCTGTTCTCTCGTCGACCGAAGCGTCCCGGACCTCCGGAAGGCTCTTCAGGTAATACTCCAGACGGTCCGCCTGCCAGTCCGTCATATTCAGGATCGGCGTTCGGATGCGAATCCGCTGTGCGGATTCGTGACAGGTCACAAATTTCATGCCGGGAACTTATTTTGCCTTTTCGGCGTCGTATTCCTCAACAATGGCACGGGCGAGCGCCACCTTTTCCTCGCGCTCGGCGTCGTATCTCCGGGAATTGATGTCCTTCGCATCCTCATAGATGTCGCCGCAGTTCTCCTTGAGCGTGGCCGCCGTCTTCATGACGGAGTCCTTGCCGCGGAGGACGGCCGCCGTGCAGTGCGTGTAAGCCTTCTTCGCGTCCTTGCCGGAGAGAATGGAAATTCCCGCCGTGCCGAAAAGAACGCCGCCTGCGAAAAGACCAAGTTTACCAAAATCCATGATTGTGATCCTCCTGTTTTTTATGATAGTTGGATTATACACCGGAAGAGGCGGTATCGGATAATTAATTTTTGTCAGTTATCCCTAACATCCGAAGCGGCAAGAAAGGCCTTGATCTTCTCATAGGTCTCGTCCGAAAGGATATGCTCAATGCCGCAGGCGTCCTTCTGGGCCGTCTCCTCGCTGACGCCGATCGACCGGAACCAGTTCCGGAAAAAGAGATGCTTTTCATAGACCTGCTCCGCGATGGCACGGCCCTTTTCGCTCAGAAGGATCCGCCAGTCCTCGCGGCGGATATAGCCCTCCTCCTCGAGCTTGTGCAGCGCCGTGCTGGCGCTGGCTTTGGAAAAGCCCAGCTGCTCCGCAAGGTCGGTCACGCGGCAGGCGCCTTCTTCGTTGATCAGGATCAGGATTGCCTCCAGATAGTCCTCTTTGGAGGGTGTCATGGTCTTTTTCATGGTTTTCTTCTCCCGGTATTAGTTATGGCTAATTTTAGTTAGTTTACGCTGACTCAAGGCTGGAAAAAAAGCCGCTTTCGCGGCAAAACGGATCCCGAAGGCGGTCACATATATTTCGTGATCGCCTTCTGGAACTCCTCGACGGACTGCATGTCGCCCTCTTCGATGGCATGCGTAATGCAGTGCGTCATATGTTCGTTGATGATCTCTTTTCCGAGATTGTGCAGCGCGGACTCCACGGCCGCCAGCTGCATGAGGACCTGGGCGCAGTCTTCGTCGTTTTCGATGAGGCCCTTCACATGCTGCAGATGGCCGATCGCCTTGGCGAGCCGGGCCGTCTGGCGCTTTTTCTCCTCCGGGGAATGATGATGGCTGTGGCTGTGCCCCTCGGACACCTCATGCGTATGCGTGATGACGTTCCCGTTTTCGTCGATATGCGTATGCGTCGTTTCCATAGCCTCGCCCCCTGCTGTAAGGATGGGTCTTATTTTATCATACTTTTTCGGGAATCTCCACCCTTTTATCGCCGAAGGACGCTCGAATTTACTTTTTCGCGATGAGATTCATCTTGACGCTCGTGACCTTGGTGAACTGCTCCACCGTCAGCCCGGCCTTGGTGCACATCTCGCGCAGCTTCTCCTCCGGATAGGCGCCGACGTCCCCGTGTCCGGCAAGGTTGGCCAGCGGCATCAGAATGCGGTTGGCAAACCAGCCGAGGGCACCGTCCGCGACGTAGTCGCGCAGGAAGAGGATTCCGCCCGGCTTGAGGCAGCGCGCAGCGCTGTGGAAGAAGTTCTGCGGGTTGGGATAATGGTGGAAGCTCTCGCAGCAGACGATGACGTCAAAGCTGTTCTCCGCAAAGGGCAGATTCTCGCAGTCCCCGACAACGAACTCCGCGTTTGGGAGGTTCTTGGCCTTTGCCGCCTCGATCATGGCGGGGGTCAGGTCAAGCCCCGTGAAGTGCTTTTCGGGATACATCTCCGAGAGCAGGGCAATCAGCGGAGCGGGGCCGCAGCCCGCGTCCAGGAGCGTGTCGAACGGCCGCTCCTTCAGGATCTCGATGATCTCGGGATAGTCCTTCTTGCAGGTCTCGTAAACGCCGGCGTTCTCGTTTTCATACTTGGCCGCCGCCTTCGTAAACTCCTTGACGGAAAGATCTTTGTACGCTTTGTCGGAACGTGCCATATCGCTTCTCCTTTTTGTATCTGATTTTTGGAAAATTGGTTAGTTTTTGCTAACTTTAGGGCCGGATCTAAGGGGGCAAATGCCCCCTTAGAGAATTTTATCCGAGTTTTCTCGCCTTGGCCGTGCATGTCTCGGCCGTGAATTCCAGGACCTCGACGCCCGCCGCCATCTCTTCCGTAAAGGCGAAGTCCCGCCCTGTCTGGTGCTTCATCAGGAGCTCCAGGCCGCGGATCTTCTCCCCGGGAGAGGCAAGGATGCGCACGTGCCCCTCCGCAATGACGGAGGCGTATGCAGCACCGTACCGGCAGGGCACTTCCCCGCCCGAGACCGTTTCCACATGGTTCTCGATCTCGACGCAGGCGGCGGAATTTTTCCGCAGCAGCTCCAGCTTGCGGCCTTCCTGCGCGCAGTGCAGATAGAAGACCGGCATTCCGTTTTGCATCTCGTACCCGTAGTGCATGGGGACGATATACGGAAAATCTTCTCCGAAAAGCGCCAGATGCAATATCGCGGAATCGTTCAGGATCTGCTCGATCTCCGCGCGCTCCGTCACCTCGCGGTCGGTTCGGCGCATTTTCTTCAGGCCTTCTCGAGGGCGAGCGTGCGGGTCGTGAGGTCGCAGACCTCGGCCGGCCCGAAGTACTGGATGGCGCCGGGATAGGTAAATGCCGTCTCGACGGCCCAGGCGTCGCGGTGGGCGGCGAAGTACTTAAACGGGGCGCCGTCGAGCTCGACGAGAGCCTTGCGGATGACCGGCTTGTCCTTGCCGTTTCTGCGCTCCATGTTCATCATCTTGGTGATGGGCATGCCGCCTGCGACCCACTCGTCCGCCGGCTTGGACAGATTGGAGACCTTGGAGAGGTATCCGTTGTAGCCGTACTGGATGAGCATGAAGGCGTTGTAGCCGAGGGAATAGCAGTAGTCCGCGTCAAAATTGGACGGGAAAGCGCAGCGGCCTTCGTAGCCGAAGAAGTGGTGCAGCGGGCTGAACTTGCCCTTGTAGGTGCCGGCCTTCCTGCGCTCGGCGAGCTTGTCCTTGACGAGAGCGGAGAACAGCTTCTCGGACTCGATCAGGGAGACCTGAACATTGCCGTGCGGGTCGCGCTCAAGGAAGAGCTGCTGCTGGATGCCCTCGGGGAGGATGGCGAAGACGGCCATGGCCTCCTTGCTGAGGCCGGCCTCGATGAAGGCGTACTTGGCCTGCCAGGTGGGCAGAGCGTTGAACTGCTCGGTCTTCTCGCCGGCGAGGAGCTCGTTGATCTCTGCGATCAGAGCGCCGAATTCGGGCACGAATTCCACGATGCCTTCCGGAATGATGGCAACGCCGAAGTTGTTGCCGTTGGCGGCTCTCTTCTCGACGGAATCGGCGATCTGGTCGGCAATGGCGGAGAGGGACATCTTCTTTGCCGCGACCTCTTCCCCGACGAGGCAGATGTTCGGCTGCGTCTCAAGAGCACACTCAAGAGCGACGTGGGACGCGGAGCGGCCCATGACCTTGATGAAGTGCCAGTACTTCTTGGCGGAGTTGGCGTCTCTCTCGATGTTGCCGATGAGCTCGGAATAGGTCTTGGTGGCGGTGTCGAAGCCGAAGGAGCACTCGATGTCCTCGTTCTTGAGGTCGCCGTCGATGGTCTTCGGGCAGCCGATGACCTGAACGCCCGTGTTGTGGGCGGCGAAGTACTCGGCGAGGACGGCTGCGTTGGTGTTGGAGTCGTCTCCTCCGATAATGACGATGGCGGTGATGCCGTGTTTTTTGCAGACCTCGGAGGCAATGGCGAACTGCTCTTCGGTCTCGAGCTTGGTGCGGCCGGAGCCGATGATGTCGAAGCCGCCGGTGTTGCGGAACATGTTGATGTAGGCGTCGTCAAAGATGAGGTAATCGTCCTCGATGAGGCCGCTCGGGCCGCCCTTGAAGCCGTAGAGAACGTTCTCGGGGTCGGTGGCCTTCAGAGCGTCGTAGAGGCCGCAGACGACGTTGTGCCCGCCGGGGGCCTGGCCGCCGGAAAGGATGACGCCGACGACCTGCTTCTTGGCCGCGGAGGTGTTGCTGCCCTTTTCAAAGGTGATCTCGGGCTTGCCGTAGGTGTTGGGGAAGAGCGCCTTGATCTGCTCCTGGTTGGCTACGCTCGAAGTGGCCTCGCCTTCCTTGACGCAGATCTCGGAGATGCCGCCGCGGAGCATGCCGGGCAGCTTGGGGGAATATTCATATCTTGCTTTCTGAAGCGGGGAAAGATCCATTTTCTTTACTCCTATCTTATCAACAAAAATTACTTGACCGAAATAATATGTTATCGCTTTTTGCCGGAAAAGGCAACACTTTTCTTGCCTCAATCGCCCGAAGGCTCCGATTTTCAGCCCACTGCGCTCACAACGGCGCGCCCGGCGAGCACAAAAATGCCCATCAGGACGGCCGAGAGCAGCAGCATCGCCGCGAGCAGGGCCATCGGGATCAGGATCGGCCGCTTGCGGCACTCCTGCCGGACGCGGCGGAGCATTCCGCCGAGCTGTTCCCTCGCGCTCCGGCGCTCAAGCGCAAAGGGCAGGTCCGGCACGCGGGGAGCGTCCTCCTCTTCCCCGCTCTCCTCTCCGGTCAGCTCGAAGCCGCAGTCTTCCAGGAAGGCGTCCGCCGAAGGGTAATCGAGGTAGCGCGCCACGAAGCTCACGCTCTCGTCCCAGCGCCCGCGGTCCCACCGGTCGTCCGGGATCTCCCGTGAGGGGAACTCGGAGGCGAGATCATAGACGAGCTCCACCGCGAGCGCACGGACGGAATCGTCCCGGATGCGCTGCACGGCGAGGATGCCGGAGGGCGTCTTCGGCGCTTTCTCAGTACGTTTCGAGCTTCGTTTCATAGCTGCACTCCGTTTCGAACTTGTCGTAATAATACCATTCCTCGTAGGACTGCACGTCCTCGCTGTAAAGCAGCTCGACGTGGTCCGCTTTCACGGTGATCTTCACGTGGTCGCCCGACAGGAAGGAATACGGGAAGGAGAGGATGTCCTGGTCAAGCTCGGCGGTGCAGAGCTCCTCCTCGCTCGTCTCCTTGTCGTAGGCCGTAAAGCGCATATACTGCACGCTGCCCTCGAGATGCAGGCGGCCGTTGTCGAGAATGACGCAGCGGATGTCGGCCTGCAGGCCGTCCGCCGTGCCGGCGCGCTGGTTCCAGACGCCGTTCGTCGAGTTCACTTTTTTGACGGAGTAGGAGGCGGAGCCGTCCGTCGTCCAGAGCCCGCAGAGCCAGAGGAAGTTGCTCTTGTCCTCGATGGCCTTGAGGCGGGCGGCGACGGAAACGCCGTCTCTCTCATAGCCTTCGGGCAGAGCGCGGTAGCATTCCGCCGCCGTGTTGAGCTTTCCCTCGGCATAGGCGGCCTCGGCCTCGTAGAAGAGGCTCAGCGTCAACTGCGCGTCGGCGTCCTCATAGCCGGCGAGGAGCCGGTAGAGCTCCGCGGCCTCGGCGTAATCGCCGCTTTCATAGCACGCCTGCGCGCGGCGGTACCGGGCAAGGAGGAGCGTCTCTTCGGCGCCGCTCATCCCGCTCACCTGCTCCAGGGAGGCGATGGCGAGGGCGTCGTCGCCGCTTTCGTAGGCGGCCATGCCCTCGGCATAGAGGGCGCCGTTCTTCGCCTCGCTTGAGCTTAAGAGCTCATAAGCGCTCTGCGCGGCCTTGTATTCGCCCCGGTCGGAGAGCGCTTCGGCGCAGGCGAGCACCCGGGAGGCGCTGTCGGAATACGTGCCGAGCGCGGCAAAGCTTTCGGCCGCCGCGGCATAGTTCCCCGCGTTTTCCTCCTGTTCGGCCGCGCCGTAGCGGGCGGCAAGGATCTGCTCCGAGGCGTCGAGGAAGCCGTTCGAGAGCTTCAGCTCGTCCTCGGCCAGCGCATAGTCCCCGGAGGCGATGGCGGCGACGCCCGCGCTGTAGTGAACGCCGAGCGCAGCCTCGTCCGCCTTTTCCGCGGCGTCCTTCCAGAGCCCGGAGGCAAGATATTCCTTCTCCGCCTTCGCGTAGTCCCCGGAGGAAAAGGCCGATCCGGCGGAGGCATAGTGCAGGCTCGGCAGGACGAACGTCCTGGCGCAGACGGCGCCCGCCGCAAGGATCACCGCCGCGCAGACGGCGCAGGCGGCGAGCGTCCTTCTGCGGCGCGCTTTGGCCCTCGCCTGCTCGGCGCGGCTCCGGTAGAGCTCCACAAGCTCCGGCTCCTCGCCGGAGGCGTCCAGCCGGCGGATCGCCTCGGGCAGCTCGGCGGCGGGGATCGCGTCCCCGTCCTCCTTCAGCGCCTCCGCCTTTTCCGCGCAGTCCTCCTTCAGGGCGGCAAGATCAAGCGAAAGGAGCTTCCGGTTGGCAAGGAGCAGTTCGCGGTCCGTGTCGATATATTTGGAGAGCAGCGAGAGGCTGCGGCGGATGGCGCGGAGGTCCTCCGCGGTCGTGTCCTCCGCTTTGAGCTCGCGGGAGAGAATGCGCGCTTCCTGCGCGGCGTCCTCCTCCGTCACGCCCGTGAGCCTGCCCTCCAGGGGGGCGCCGCAGTAGGCGCACGCGGCGTCCTCCGCGCTGCAGACGGCCTCGCACTCCGGGCAGAGGACCAGATCCGGCAGCGCTCCGCACTCCGGGCAGACAAGCTCCTCCTCGGGATAGAACTTCCCGCAATTGACACATCGAATCTTCATTCGTTTCCTTCTTTCGGAAATCGCGGGCAGACGGATCGCTCCGCTGCCCGCAGTCTTTTATTCTTCTTCGCCGAGCAGATAGGGCAGGAAGTAGCGGATCTCCTTGCGCCACCAGGGCCAGTCGTGGTCCACGTCGTAGCCCCAGAAGTCGACCCAGGCGTTGATGCCCTTTTCGTTGAAGATCTCGCGCATGGCGGCCGTGGAGCGGCGCCCCTCGTCCTCCCAGCGGCCCTGCCCGACGCAGACGATGATCTTCTTCTGATTGTAAAGGTCGATATACGGATGGTCCGTCGGCAGGTTGCGCATGAAGTGCTCGGGGGAATTGTTGTAGAGCGTCTCGTTCATCCAGCTGCCGAAGAAATACTGCGCGTCGTACGCGCCCGAGAGGGCGAGCACGCCTTCGAAGAGATCCGGGCGGCGGAGGAACGTCAGAAGCGCGTGCGTGGCGCCGAGGCTGAAGCCCGTGATGATGGGGAGGTTGTCCGTCCCGTTGATCTCTCGGATGTAGGGCACGGCCTCCTCGGTGACATAGCGGAAGTAGCGCTCCTGGACGTCGGCGCGGTGCCAGGCGTCTCCATAGGTGTCGGACCAGCTCTCCTTGTCGACGGTGTCCAGCGTGAAGAGCTGGATGGCGCCGCTTTCAATATAGTCCGCCAGCGTGTCGGGCATCTGGAAGTTTTCCCAGTTGTCGCAGTAGGCGTCCTGGCACGGGATGGCGATGAGAGGGACGCCGGTGTGCCCGTGCACCATAATATGAAGTTCCCGATCCAGGAAGCCGCTGTAATGCGGGAGCCATTCTCTGTTCATTGTTTTTCCTCCAAACTTGATTCCGCGCCCTGCGCGGCATTTGAGCTATACTAACAAGAGGCGGCGCGCTTTGTCAACTGTTAATTCGCTCGAGCTTTGCCTGAAAGGCGATCTTCCTCGGCGTCTCCACGGCGTCGAAGCGGATGAGATAGGCCTTTTTGTCCGCGTCGGCGGAGAGGACCGTCCCCTCGCCGAGGATCCGGTGCCGCACGCGCGTTCCCTCCGGGAAAAGCTCCGCTTCGTCCTCCTCGCCGAGGCGGCGCGAGGAGCTATCGATATACGTCCTTGCGTCCGCGATGAGGTCCTCCCTCGGCTCCACGGGCACCTCGACGAGCTCCTTCTCCACCTCCAGCACAAAGCGGGACGGATAGCGCGGCGACCCGTCGAGCAGCCTTCCCTCGGCCTCGGTGAAGTAGAGCCGCCGCTCCGCGCGCGTGAAGGCGACGAAGGCGAGCCTTCGCTCCTCCTCCATGGCGGGCAGCGTCCGCGTCCGGGAGGAGGGGAAAATGCCCTCGTTCATCCCCGCGAGGAAGACGACGGGGAACTCGAGGCCCTTTGCCGCGTGCACGGTCATGAGCTTGATCTTTCCCTTTGCCTCGGCGGTGTCGGCGTTCGTCATAAGCGCGACGTGGGCGAGATAGTGCGTCAGCCCCGCCTCCTCGCCGCAACCGGTCTCGTATTCATAGACGGCCTGCTTGAGCTCGGCGAGATTGTCGAGCCGCTCCTGGCTGCCCTCCGTGCGGAGCATGGCCTCGTAGCCGCTGTCGCTCAGAATGGCGGAGAGCGTCTCGGAGACGGGCCGCTCGGCCGACTCGGCGCGGAAGCGGTCGATCAGGCGGAGGAAGGAGGCGGCCTTCGTGCCCTTGAAAATTTCCTCGTCGAGATGGGCGCGGAGCGCCTCGAAAAGGCTCGTCTGCTCCCGTTCGGCCGTCTCCTCGAGATATTTCATGCGGCGGACGCCGAGATTGCGCTTCGGGAGATTGGCGATGCGGCGGAAGGAGAGGTCGTCCCCATAGGCGACGAGGCGGAGATAGCTCAGCGCGTCCTTGATCTCGGCGCGGGCAAAGAACTGCACGCCGCTGTAAATGGTATACGGCAGCTTTTCCCTGAGGAAGGCCTCCTCGAGGGAGCGCGTCACATAGTGGGCGCGGTAGAGCACGGCGATGTCCTCCGCCCGCTCCCCGTTCGCGATGAGCCGTTTGGCCTCGCGCGCGATAAAGAGCCCTTCCTCCTCGGCCGTGCGGCAGTAGGCGCAGACGGGCTTCTCCCCCGCCGGCAGCACGGGCAGGAGCTTTTTCTCGATGCGCGTGCGGTTGTGGGAAATGAGAGAGTTCGCGGCGGCGAGGATCTGCGGCGTGGAGCGGTAGTTCCGGTTCATGAGGATGGTCTTCGTGCCGGGGAATTCCCGGTCGAAATCCAGGAGATATTTCACGTTGGCGCCGCGCCAGGTGTAGATGGTCTGGTCCGGGTCGCCGACGACGAAGAGGTTCCCGTGATACCCGCAGAGCGCCTTCATGAGCTCATACTGGATGGAGTCGATATCCTGGAACTCGTCGATCATGATATACTCGAGCCGCTCCTGCCACTTGCGGCGGATCTCCTCCCGCTCGCGGAAGACGTGGAGCGTGAAGATGATAAGGTCGTTATAGTCGAGCCCGAAGCATTTCTTCTCCTGGTAGAGATAGCCGTAAAAGATGATGTCCTTTGCGCTCTCGGCGGCGTCGTACTTCTCCTTGAGCGCCTCGATGGGCAGGGCGAGCATGTCCTTGTAATAATCCGGGCGCTTGAAGAGCTTCTCGATCTCGATCATGTCCCGTGCGGCGGAGAAGGTCATGTCCCGCAGGGAGAGGCCGCGCTCCTCGTAGATGAGGCGCAGCATCGCGTCGACGTCCGAATTGTCCAGCACGAGGAAGCTCTTGGGATACTGCACGGCGTAGCTGTCCTCCTGCAGGACGGTCACGCAGAAGCCGTGGAAGGTGTTGATGTAGCCCGTGTCGCTGTCTCCCGTGAGGTTGTGGATCCTCCGGCGCATCTCGGCGGCGGCCTTGTTCGTGAACGTGACGCAGAGGATGCTCCCGGGCAGCACACCCATCTCGCCGACGAGGTAGGCAAAGCGGTGCGTCAGCGCGCGCGTCTTGCCCGAACCCGCCCCCGCGATGACGCGGACGATCCCCTCCGTCGTCGTGACGGCCTCCCGCTGTTCCTCATTGAGTTTTGCAAGCGCTTCGTCCATGCCTTCGCCTCCTCAAAAAGCTGCAGAGATTATACCATAGATGCTTTTTATTTCCTAGCAGAAAGTATCTCTTGAATTTCCGCCCTGCAGCGGTTATAATTGATCTGTTAGAAAATAATTAAAGAAAGGGATCATTCGTATGGATATCCGTTATTCCGCTGCTCCCCGCGATGTCAAGACGTATACGACGGAGCAGCTCCGCGACGAGTTCCTCATCACGGGCCTCTATCAGCCCGACACCGTTCAGGCCACCTACAGCCATGTGGACCGCATGGTCGTCCTCGGCATTATGCCGGTCGAAAAGAAGCTCTCCATCGACACGGGGATCGACGTCTGGGCCAATCTCGGCGCGCACTACTTCCTCGAGGGCCGCGAGGCCGGCGTGTTCAACCTCGGCGGCGCCGGCGTCATCGAGTGCGACGGCGTGAAGTACGAGCTCGGGTTTGAGGACTGCCTGTATATCTCCCGCGGCACGAAGGAGGTCTTCTTCTCCAGCAAGGACGCTTCCGCTCCCGCCCGCTTCTATCTCGTCTCCTGCCCCGCCCACAAGGAATGCAAGACGACGCTTCTCACGATCGCCGCGGCCAACAAGCGCCCCTGCGGCAGCGAGGAGAACAGCAACAAGCGCGTCATCAACCAGTTCATCCACCCCGACGTGCTCGAGACCTGCCAGCTCTCCATGGGCCTCACGAAGCTCGCCCCGGGCAGCGTCTGGAATTCCATGCCCTGCCACACGCACGAGCGCCGCATGGAGATCTACACCTATTATAACCTCCCCGAGAACAACATCGTGATGCACTTCATGGGCCAGCCGCAGCAGACGCGCAACCTCGTGATGCAGAACTATGACGCCGTCATCTCCCCGTCCTGGTCGATCCACTGCGGCTGCGGCACCTCGAACTATACCTTCATCTGGGCCATGGCCGGCGAGAACAAGGTCTTCGACGATATGGACAATCTCGTCCCCACCGAGCTGAAGTAAGTTTTTCCGAAAGCAAAATTAAAATATATTATAAAGGAGATCTATTCCCATGTACGACATGAAAGCATTCTCCCTTGAGGGCAAGGTCGCCCTCATCACCGGTGCCTCCCACGGCATCGGCATGGCCATTGCCGTTGCCTTTGCCGGCGCCGGCGCCACCATCGTCTTCAACTGCAGCAACGAGGCCTCCAAGGAGCGCGCCATCGCTTCCTACAAGGAGCAGGGCGTTGACGCCCACGGCTACGTGTGCGACGTCACGGACGAAGCCCAGGTCCAGGCCATGGTCGCTCAGATCAAGGAAGAGGTCGGCGTGATCGACATTCTCGTCAACAATGCCGGCATCATCAAGCGCATCCCGATGCTCGAGATGTCCGCCGAGGACTTCCGCAAGGTCGTCGATGTGGACCTCAACGCTCCCTTCATCGTCTCCAAGGCCGTCATCCCCGGCATGATCGAGAAGGGTCACGGCAAGATCATCAACATCTGCTCCATGATGTCCGAGCTTGGCCGCGAGACGGTCTCCGCCTACGCCGCAGCCAAGGGCGGCCTCAAGATGCTCACGCGCAACATCTGCTCCGAGTACGGCGAATACAACATCCAGTGCAACGGCATCGGCCCCGGCTACATCGCCACGAGCCAGACCGCTCCGCTGCGCGAGCGCCAGCCGGACGGCAGCCGCCATCCCTTCGACCAGTTCATCGTTTCCAAGACGCCGGCCGGCCGCTGGGGCGAGACGGAAGACCTCATGGGCCCCGCCATCTTCCTCGCCTCCGACGCTTCCAACTTCGTCAACGGCCACGTCCTCTATGTCGACGGCGGCATCCTCGCCTACATCGGCAAGCAGCCGTAATCCTCCCGGTATTATCAAGATCACAAAAAGGATGTCTCCCGCAAAGGAGGCATCCTTTTTTGCTCTTATTTTTGATCTTACCCGATCCCCGCGATCGTGAGCGCGCCGAGCGTGCCCATCTTCGCCGAGAATTCCGCCGCCACGGGGCGGACGGCTTCGTAGCCGGCCTCGCGCAGCACGTCGCACACGGCCTGCTGCAGCGGCGCCTTGCCCGCGGCAAAGATCTTCACGCTCTTCTTTCCGCCGAGGAACTGCGCAAGCGCCTTCTCGTCCTCGGCGAGGACGGCGCCGAGCAGATAGCTCGGGATCGCGCTTTGCGGAAAGCCGCCGGCCGTCTGCAGGATGCGCCCGGAAAAGGCGGCGCGGCCGAGCCCGCTGCGGCGGCATTCCCCGGCGCCGGCGAGTGCGAGCGCGGCGTCATAGGTCTTCTCCGTGCAAAACTCCCCGCCCGTGGAGCCCGCGAGGATCGTATGGTGCGTCACGGCGTCCAGCAGCTCCCCGGAGATGGACGTCATGCAGCCGAGGATCTCGCCGTCCTCCCCCATGTGCACGAACTTGTTGTGGCTCCCGGGCAGGACGAAGAGCGCCTCCTCCTTCAGCCCCAGAAGCGTATAGAGCCCGACGGCCTCCGTCTCCTCCCCGCGCATCATGTCCATGGCAGAGACGTTCGCGAGGTCCACGCTGCCATAAAAGTTCCGCACGCCCGGGATGAATTCGACCGCACCCGGCGCGATGTCGGGGAATTCCTCCGCGTGCATGCCGTTTCGCAGGTCTTCCAGAGACGCCGGCGCCTCGAGGTGCGGGAGCTCGCAAAGCCCGAGGTTGCTCGTGATCATCCCGTAGGCGATCGTGCGTTCGAGCTCGATCTCCTCTCCTCCGTCCGCGGAGGCCAGAGCGGCGACGGCGTCCGCGAGCGCGCTCCGGAGGCGGGCGTTGTTCCCGTCGATGGCGGTATAGCGGACGCCGCCGTCCCGCTTCTCCGTGCCGAGCACCTCGAGCGTCTCCGCGTCGAGCAGCGTGACGCGCAGGTTCGTCGTCCCCCCGTCGATGACGAGGAGGGCCTTTCTTTTGTTGTCCGTCATTGCTTTTCCTCCCAGGTGCGGATGGCCTCCGTGAATTCCCGCGCCCGCGCCTCGATCGCGGCCCAGTCGCCTGTCTTTACGGCCTTCGAGAGCACGAGCTGCCCCCCGACGCCGAAGCCGCAGACGCCCGCGTCCAGAAATTCGCCCACGTTCCCGGGCTTCACGCCGCCGACGGCGCTCATCGGGATGTGCCCGAGCGGCCCGCGCAGCGCCTTGATGTAGCCCGTGCCGAATTCCCCGGCCGGGAAGAGCTTGACGATGTCCGCCCCCAGCTCCCACGCCGTGACGATCTCGGTCGGCGTCATCGCCCCCGGCATGGAGACGAGCCCCAGCTCCCGCGTCCGGCGGATGACGCTCTCGCTCACGTTCGGCGAGATGACGAGCCTCGCGCCCGCCTCCGCCGCGGCGTCGACCTCCGATGCGCTGAGCGCCGTTCCGCAGCCGACGAGGATCTCGCCGCCGTAGCGCTCCGCGGCGAAGCGGATCTTCTCCGCGTTCGCTTCAAGATAATTCTCCTCCGCGTGGTCGAAGGTGAATTCGAGGATGCGCACGCCGCCCCGGAGCAGGGCCTCGAGCGTCCCCTCGATGCGCTCCATGGGCACGCCTCGCAGAATGGCGACGAGCTTCTCCTGCCGGATGCGGGCAAGCGCTTCGTTATGTGTTGTCATTTATGTAAACTTCTTTCTGTAAGTTATTTTCGGTGGATCATATCCGGAAAAATGCCCCCTTCGAACCGAAGGGGGCATCGCTTTTGGGAAATTACTCCTGCGGGAAGGACATGCCGTTTTCTTTTTCCTTCTTGTTGATCTTCTTCTGGTTGATCAGAGAGTAGATCACGACGCCGACGGCGACGACGAAGAAGCCGATAGCGATCGGGTAGCCGGTGATGGCACCGAAGTTGCCGTTGTTGAGGTCCATGAAGCGGACGAAGTTCTGCTCGCACATCGGTCCGAGGATGAGAGCAAGAAGGATCGGGCTGAGCGGGAACTCATACTTGTTCATGAGCCAGCCGATGACGCCGAACAGCACGCACACGCCGACGTCGAAGACGTTCTTGTTGATGGAGAAAGCGCCGAGCAGGGAGATGATGAGGATGATGGGGTACAGCATGCGCTTCTCGAGCGAGACGATCTTGGCGAACACGCGCACGCCCGCGCAGCCGACGATCAGCATGCAGAGGTTGGCCAGCATCAGAGCGGCGAAGACCTTGTAGACGGTCGGCAGCTCGGAGACGTACATCATGGGGCCGGGCTGAATGCCCTTCATAATGAAGGCGCCGAGGAGGATGGCGGTGACGGAGTCACCCGGAACGCCGAGGGAGAGCAGCGGGATCATGGCGCCGCCGGAGCAGCCGTTGTTGGCGGACTCGGTGGAGGCAACGCCCTGCGGGATGCCGGTGCCCCAGAGCTCGGGGTGCTTGCTGATGCCCTTGTTGAAGGCATAGGAGACGAACACGGCGATATCGCCGCCGGCACCCGGGATGGCGCCGATGAACGTGCCGATGATGCCGCCGGTCACGATGTTGGGCATGATCTGTCCGCAGGTCTTGAGGTCGGGCAGAACATTCGTGATCTTCTCGGTGGACTTGGCCTGCGCGCTCTCACGCCCGCCGATAATGCGCTCGACGCCCGCGATGACTTCCGCGACGGCGAAGAGGCCGATCAGAACGGGGATGAAGCTGAGGCCGCCCTTGAGGGACGTGATGCCGAAGGTGAAGCGGGCCTTGGAGTAGGTCGGGTCAAGGCCGATGGTGCACAGCAGCATGCCGAAGAAGGCGCTGATGAGGCCCTTGGCGATGGACTTGCCGGAGATGGAGATGATGACGGAGAGGCCGAACACGGCCAGCATCAGCATTTCCGCGGACGTGAACTTCATGGCGACCTTGGCCACGAGCGGGCTGAGGAAGGTCATGATGAGCGCGCCGATGACGCCGCCGAGGAAGCTCGAGAACATGGCGACGGAGAGCGCCTTGCCGGCCTGGCCCTTCTGGGCCATGGGATAGCCGTCAAGCAGCGTAGCGGCCGCGGACGGCGTGCCGGGGGCGTGGATCAGGATGGCGGAGATCGAGCCGCCGTACATGCCGCCGCAGTAGATGCCGAGCAGCAGGCCGATCGACGGGATCAGGTCCATGCCGAAGGAGAACGGGATCAGCAGGGCAACGCCCATCGTTGCCGTCATGCCGGGGATGGCGCCGAGCAGAACGCCGCCTGCCGCGCCGAGGAAGGTCATCAGGAGAACCTGAACATTGCCGAAGACGGCGCCGTAGCTGGAAAACAGTAAATTCCAATCCATAAATCAGCTTCTCCTTTCTCAGATCTTGTCGACGAGTTCCTTCAGGAAGTTCAGCACTCCCATCGGGATGTTGACGCTCAGAAGCTTGTAGAACACGAGCCACATGCCGAGCGGCACGAGCACGGCGATCAGCACGAGCTGGACCGGCTTGCGCACGCCGATGAGCCACATGATGACGCCGGAGAGCACGAAGCTCACGACGACGTAGCCGAGGCTCTTGAAGAGCATGACGTAGAAGATGCAGAGCACGATCACGAACAGCGCCGCGAGCACGCCCTTGTCCTTGACGAAGTTGATGCTCTCGGCCTTCTCGGCGAGAGGATCGTCCGCCTTCATGTTCGAGAGCTTGAGGATGCTCTGAATAAGCAGGATCGCCGTGAACACGGCCATCCCGATGATCATGATCCGGGGGAAGGTGGAGGGCTGGACGGAGGCGTTCTTGGCCGTCTTGATCAGCGTCGTCTCATACCAGGCAAAGGCCTCGAAGGCGATGAGGACGATGGAAGCGATCAGGTTGGCAAACGCCTTGGTCTGGGTCTTTTTCGGTTCCAAAGAGGTCACCCTTTCTTTTCTTTCAATTTCACGGAAAAAGAGGCAGGCATTTCTGCCTGCCTCTTAGGCTTAAAGGTTCGCTTCGATTCGGAAAGAGATCACTCTTCGTCGATCAGGCCGACAACTGCCATAGCAGCCGGGACATCGACGGCAGCCTGAGCGAGGTACTCGCCGTACTCTTCGCCGTCCATGAAGCTGATAGCCTGGCCGAGGGATTCCATCGTGGCGACGAAGTCGGCATCTTCGATGGCTGCTGCGCAGGCCGTGCGGAGGGTCTCAACGATCTCGTCGTCAACGCCGAGAGGCAGAGCCATGCCGCGCTGGGTTGCGTAGTAGATCTCGTAGCCCTGCTCTTCGCAGGTCGGGACGTCGGGGAATACGGAGTTGCGCTCGGTGTCCATGATGCCGAGCATGGTCAGGTCGCCGGACTCAACAAAGGAACGGGCCTCTGCTGCGGAAACGGTGACGCCCTGGATCTCGCCCTGAGCTGCTGCCTTGACAGCAGAAGCAGCGCCGTCGGCATAAGCGATCATCTTGATCTCGATGCCGGTCGCGTTCATCAGGTAACCGCCGGCAACGTGCCAGACAGAACCGGAGGAGGAGCCGCCCATCTGGACTTCGCCCGGATGCTCTTCGCAGTAAGCGACGAAGGAGGCGACGTCGGTGATGTTGTTCTCCTGAGCCCATGCGGTGTTGACCGTGATGGCGGCAGCGTCGGTGTTGACGCGGCAGAGCGGGGTGTAGTTCTCATAGGTGTAGTCGGACATATCCATCGGAGCGTAGGAAGCGAGCTCCCAGGTGATCATGCCGATGGTGTAGCCGTCGGGATCTGCGTCGGCAATGGCTTCGTGGCCGATAACGCCGGAAGCGCCGGTCTGGTTGTCAACGGTGATGGTGACGCCGAGCTGCTTCTCAAGAGCGGAGCAGAAAGCGCGCAGGCAGTTGTCGGTGCCGCCGCCGGCGGACCAGGGGTTGATGGCAGTGATGCCCTTGGTGGGATAGTCAGCGAAAGCGACAGCGCTCAGGCTGAGGACCATGACCATGGCAAGGACGATTGCGAGGAATTTCTTCATGGGGGTAGTCTCCTTTTTTAAAATGTTTATCTCGCGGTTCTTCACCGTTCAATACAAAATAGAATGGGATGGGAAATCAGACCTTGCCGTACTTGGCAATGTAGACCGGGAAGGTGTCCGTGCCCTTGAGCTCCTTGCCTGCCGAGACGGTCACGTTCTTGTCGGAGATGACGTACTCGACGCTGGCGCCGGCTTCAATGACGGTGTCCTGCATCAGGATGGAGTTCTTGACCTTTGCGCCCTTGCCGACCTTGACGCCGCGGAACAGAACGCAGTTCTCGATCTCGCCTTCAATGACGCAGCCGTCAGCCACGAGGACGTGCTTGGCGGAGGAGCCCTTGATGTAGCGGGTCGGGTTGTCGTCGCGGATCTTGGTGTAGACCGGGGCGGCGCCGAAGAGCGCATCCAGATTCTTCTCGTCGATGATCTTCATGCTCTCGTCGAAGTAGGTCTTCATGTCGCTCATGCGGGCGGTGTAGCCGTCATACTTGTAGCCCTGGACGTTCAGCTTGCCCAGCTGCGGGAGGATGACGTCTCTCTCGAAGAACTCGAGGCCGCGGACGTAGGCCACGTCGATGAGGTTGACGAGCAGCTCGCGCTTGAGGAGGTAGACGTTCATGCTGAAGTTCTTGACGCCGGAAGTGTGCTCGTTGACGTAGATCTTCTTGATGCGGCCGTCTTCCACGTCGAAGGTGTAGTAGAAGCCGAGGTCGTTGTTGGTGCTCTTCTTAATGCTCTCGGGGAATTCCTGGACGGTGTAGGCCATCGTGACGTCGGCGCCCGTTGCCTTGTGGGCCTCGATCATCTTGTTGAAGTCGAAGTTGTAGGCAATGTTGGCGTCCGTGATGACGACGTACTCTTCCTTCTGTCCGCGGATGAAGTCCAGAATGCCTTCCAGAGCGCCGACGCGGCCCGTGTACGGGCGGGAGGTGCCGGTGTTGTAGGGCGGGAAGATGTGGAGGCCGCCGCTCTTGCGGACGAGGTCCCACTCACGGCCGGAGCCGAGGTGATCCATCAGGGAATTGTAGTTCTTGTTCACCATGACGGAGATATTGTCGATGCCGCAGTTGGACATGCTCGAGAGCACGAAGTCGATCATGCGGTAACGGGCTGCGAAGGGAACGGAAGCCATCAGGCGGACGCCCGTCAGCTCGGGGAGCAGAGCATCATAGGAGTTGGGGAAAATAATGCCCATGCAGGAATTTTCGTTGATCATTTTACTTCGCCCTCCTTTACGTCTTCACGGATCATGCCGTTCGGGCCGACCGTTGCGCCCTTGCCGACGGTGACGCCGGCGCCGACGGTGGCAACGCCCTTTTCATCGCCGCTCGGCATTGCGCCGACGACGGCGTTCTCTTCGATCGTGACGTTCTCGGCGATAATGCAGTGCTTGACGACGGCGTCCTTCTTGATCGTGGTCCCGCCCATAACGACGGCGTCTTCCACGACGGCGCCTTCCTCAACCGTAACGCCCGCGAAGAGGATGGAGTGCTTGACCTCGCCTGCGACGCGGCAGCCGTCGGTCACCATGGAGTCTTCCACCTTGGCGCCGTCCGCGATGAGATGGCCGGTCATGCCGGAGTTGCGGCTGTAGACCTTCCAGTTGTCATCGAAGAGGTCGATGCCGGAGTTCTCGGGGTCGAGAACTTCCATGTTGGCTTCCCAGAGAGAGGAGATCGTTCCGACGTCCTTCCAGTAGCCGGAGAAGTGATAGGCATACATTCTGCGCCCGTCGCGGAGAAGATTCGGGATGATGTTGTTGCCGAAGTCGTTCTCGGAGTTCGGGTCGTTCTCATCGTCGATGAGGTACTTGCGCAGGACATCCCAGTTGAAGATGTAGATGCCCATGGAGGCAAGGTTGGATTTCGGATTTTTCGGCTTCTCCTGGAACTCGGTGATCCGGTCGTCGCCGTCGGCGACCATCAGGCCGAAGCGGGAGGCCTCCTCCCAGGGAACTTCCATGACCGCGACGGAGAACTCGGCGCCCTTCTCCTTGTGGAAGCGGAGGAAGTCGGCATAGTCCTGCTTGCAGATCTGGTCGCCGGAGAGGATGATGACATACTGGGGATCGTAGCGCTCGATGAAGGAAATGTTCTGGTAGATGGCGTTTGCCGTGCCCTTGTACCAGTCGGAGCCCTTGGCCTTCTGGTAGGGAGGCAGAACGTGGATGCCGCCGTAAAGACGGTCGAGATCCCAGGGCTGGCCGTTTCCGATGTACTCATTGAGCACCAGGGGCTGATACTGGGTCAGCACGCCGACGGTGTCGATGCCGGAATTGACGCAGTTGGAAATCGGGAAGTCGATAATGCGATACTTGCCGCCGAAGGGAACGGCGGGTTTTGCCAGCTTTTCGGTCAGCGCGTACAGACGGGAGCCCTGTCCGCCGGCCAGAAGCATGGCAATCATTTCTTTGCCCATGACGTTTCTCTCCTTAATTATGCCTATTGGCAGTATTCTACTTGGACTTAGTGTAAATATAGCAAAAAAGCGGGGAAAACACAACTGTCTCCGAAAATATTTGTGCAACTTTGCCAAAAATCGGCCGCTTTTTCGGTCTTTTGGAAGGCTCTCCTCCCGATTTTCGGCACTTTTTTGACGTTAAATTTCGTCTTTTTCCGAATTATCTGTCAAACGGAAAACTTTTTCGCTTTTATACATCCAGACGAATCAGATCCCCCGGCGTCTCCCGCCGGACCGCGATGCGCGGCTCTCCGCCCTTCAGCACCACCACGGGCGGGCGCGGAATGCGGTTGTAGTTCGAGGCCATGGAATAATTGTAGGCTCCCGTCGTGCAGACGGCGATGAGGCTCCCCCGCTTCGTGCTCTCCGGCAGGAGGATCTTCTCCGCGATCACGTCTCCGCTCTCGCAGCAGCGCCCCGCCAGCGTGCACACCATGTGGCGCGGATTCTCCATGTCGTCCGCGGGGAGGACGGTGTACTTCGAGCGGTAGAGCGCGAAGCGCGGGTTGTCCGGCATGCCCCCGTCGACGGAGACATAGGTCTTGTAGCCCGGGATGTGCTTTACAGCGCCGCAGGTATAGAGCGTGAGCCCCGCGTCCGCGACGATCGCCCTGCCGGGCTCCACAAGGACCTTCAGCTTCAGGCCGTGCCGCCCGCTCTCGCGCCGGATCGCCTCCCCCATGCCGCGCAGCTTTGCGGCCGTGTCCGCCTCCGGGTCGCTCTCGACATACCGGACGCCGAAGCCGCCGCCGAGGTCGAGCACCTCCGCCGTGTACCCGAGCTTCTCCCGCACCTCCGCGATGAACCCGATCATCACCTCGGCCGCCCGTTCGAACACGTCCTCCCCGAACACCTGGGAGCCGACGTGGCAGTGGAAGCCCTGCAAGATCAGATTCTCCTTCTCGAGCGTGTGGGCGACGAGCTCCATGGCCTGCCCGGTCTCGATGGCCGTGCCGAACTTGGAGTCGACGCAGCCGGTGCTGACGGCGGCGTAGGTGTGCGGATCGATCCCCGGGGTAATGCGCAGGAGGATCTTCTGCCAGGCGCCCTTGTCGGCCGCCACGCGCGCGATCGCGTCCACCTCGTCCTGCCCGTCCGCGACGAAACAGCCCACGCCGTGGTCGATGGCGAAGGCGATGTCCTCGTCCGTCTTGTTGTTGCTGTGGAAGAAGGCGTTGGAGAGATCCGCCCCGGCCATGAAGGCCGTCAGGATCTCCCCCGCGGAGACGACGTCGAACCCGAAGCCCTCGCTCTCCACGATGCGGTAGATCTCCTTGAAGCTCGCCGCCTTGCTCGCGTAGAGCGGCATCGACCCTTCGGGGAAGTACTTCTTTATATTATCCGTAAACGTCCGGCAGTTGGCGCGGACGCGGTCCTCGTCGATGAGATAGAGCGGCGTCCCGAACTCTCGGGCGAGCTCCGCGGTGTCTGCCCCGTCAAAAAACAGATGCCCGTTCGCTCCGGTCTCCAGATTGCTGCATATCATTTCGCGGCCCATGGCATTTTCCTCCGCTTTAAAAAAAGAATGGGGTAATTTTAGCATTCTTTTTCGTAGCCGTCTACCGGAATCTGTGGTAAACTGAGAAAAAACTTCGGGAGGCAGCCATGTCTGATTTTGCCGTCATCTTTGATCTGGACGGAGTCCTTTTCGATACCGAGCGCCTCTGCCTGCGCTGCTGGCACGAAGCCTCCTCCGGCTGGGGCCTGAAGGACCTGACGGAGACGTTCTACCGCTGCGTCGGCTGCACCAAGCCCAAAACGCGCTCCATCCTCCTCTCCGCCTACGGGGACGACTTCCCGATGGACGAATTCGACGCGCGCGTCCGCGCGCTGTGCCACGCTCACATGGAGCAAAACGGCGTCCCCGTCAAGCCGGGCGCCGAAGAGATCCTCCGCTTCCTGCGGCAGAACGCCGTCCCCTGCGCCATCGGCTCCTCCACGCGGACGGAGACGGTCCGCTCCGAGCTCGCCGCCGCGGGCCTGCCGGATTATTTCGCCGCCGTCGTCGGCGGGGACCGGGCCGCGCGCAGCAAGCCGGAGCCGGACATTTTCCTCGCCGCCGCCTCCGCCCTCTCCTTCTCCCCTCCAAGCTGCTATGTCGTCGAGGACTCGCACAACGGCATCCGCGCCGCCTCCGCCGCCGGCATGCATCCCCTCATGGTGCCCGACCTTCTCCCGCCGACGGACGAGATCCGCGCCCTCGCCGAGGCCGTCCTCCCCTCGCTTGCCGACGCGCAGGAATATCTCGCCGCCCGGCTGTAATTTTTCTTTCCAAAAGCAAAAGAGCGTGATATAATACGTTTATTCTTTTTCTAACGGAGGCGAAACGCATGAAGCTGAACCGGCAGGACGACGGCACCTGGTCCCTTTCCTCTCTCTCCGAGCCGGAGCTCCGCTTCCTCGCCCGCGCCGCCTCCCTCGCCCGCCGCCAGGTGAATTCCTCCGTCCCCCTCAAGCCCCTCGCCTGGGGCCGCGAAGTCGATCTCGACCCGGAGACCCTCCTCACGTCGGCCGACCTCCTCTCCCTCGAGCAGCTCCTCTCCTCCCGCCGCGAAGAAGAGCTCTCCCTCCGCGGCGAGCCGTTCTACCGCTCGTGAGAGAATTTCCGTTTTTGCCGAAAAAAGCTCTTGCAAAACGGGGAGCGATGTGCTATATTATTTGAGCTAACGAAATACATCCGGGTGTAGCGCAGTTGGTAGCGTGCTTGAATGGGGTTCAAGAGGCCGGGCGTTCAAATCGCCCCACTCGGACTTAAAAAGCCTT
>R17__coassemble_273_pt1 | contig 30965 bp, 31 predicted proteins | sample R17__metabat2_high_PE_024 | metagenome-assembled genome bin R17
CTCATGGCGCCCAGATCGACACCGCCGCGCGTACGGACGGAAACCGTGCCGGATTCCGCTTCTTTATCGCCGACGACAAGCATGTAGGGCATTTTCTTGAGCTGTGCCTCGCGGATCTTGTAGCCGATCTTTTCATTGCGGGTATCCGCTTCGGCACGGAAACCAAGGGCATTGAGCTTCTCGGCGACCTCGGTGCCGTAATCATTGATGCGGTCCGTAATCGGGAGGACCATTGCCTGGACCGGAGAGAGCCATACCGGGAAAGCACCGGCAAAGTGCTCCGTGATCACGCCGATGAAGCGCTCGATGGAGCCGAAGACCACGCGGTGGATCATGACGGGGCAATGCTTCTCGCCGTCTGCGCCGACATATTCCAGGTTAAAGCGGCCGGGCAGCTGATAGTCAAGCTGGATCGTACCACACTGCCAGGTGCGGCCGAGAGAGTCTTCAATATGGAAGTCCAGCTTCGGGCCATAGAAAGCGCCGTCGCCCGGGTTGATGACATAGCTCTTGCCGATGCTCGTGAGCGCGCTGGCCAAAGCGTTCGTGGCAATGTCCCAGTCCTCCACGGTGCCGATATGGTCATCCGGCATGGTGGAGAGCTCAATGGTGTACGGAAGGCCGAAGACAGAATAGACCTCGTCAAAGAGCTTGACGATACGAACTACCTCGTCCGTGATCTGATCCTTGGCAAGAAGAATATGCGCATCGTCCTGCGTGAAGCAGCGAACGCGGAACATGCCGTGAAGCGCGCCGGAGAGCTCATGGCGATGCACCAGGCCAAGCTCGCCGTAACGGAGAGGCAGATCCTTGTAGGAGTGCGGCTCCGTCTCGTAAACGAGAATGCTGCCCGGGCAGTTCATCGGCTTGATGGCAAAGTCCTCACCGTCGATGACGGTCGTATACATATTGTCCTTGTAGTGATCCCAGTGGCCGGACGTTTCCCAAAGCGTGCGACGCATGATCTGCGGGGTCATGATCTCGACATAGTCCCACTTCTTGTGGACCTGGCGCCAATAGTCGATCAGGGTATTGCGGAGCACCATGCCCTTGGGGAGATAGAACGGGAAGCCGGGAGCCTCGTCGCGGAAGGTAAACAGGCCGAGCTCCTTGCCAAGCTTGCGGTGGTCACGGCGCTTGGCTTCCTCGATGCGTTCAAGATAGGCATCGAGCTCTTCCTTCTTCGGGAAAGCGATGCCGTAAATGCGCTGCAGGGTCTGGCGGCTGGAATCGCCGCGCCAGTAGGCGGCATTGCAGGCCGTGAGCTTGATGGCATTGCCCTTGATGCGGCCGGTGGAATCCAGATGCGGACCGGCGCAGAGATCCGTAAACTCGCCCTGCTTATAGAAGCTGATGACGGCGTCCTCCGGGAGATCGTTGATGAGCTCGATCTTATAGGGCTCCTCGCGCTCTTCCATAAACTTGAGGGCTTCCTCACGCGGGAGCTCAAAACGCTCCAGCTTCAGCTTTTCCTTGCAGATCTTCCGCATCTCGCCTTCGATCTTTTCCATGATCTCGGGGGTAAACGGGAAGGGAGAATCCATATCGTAATAAAAGCCGTTCTCGATTGCGGGGCCGATGGCGAGCTTTACCTCGGGATAAAGGCGCTTGACAGCCTGGGCAAGAACGTGGGAGCAGGTGTGCCAGTAGGTGCGGCGATATTCTTCATTCTCAAAGGAGAACTTGTTTTCGTTTTCTTCCATTTGGGTTTTCCTCCAATCGTATTCATTGTATCTTATCACTGCGGAAAAATCCTGTCAACAAAGAATCCTGCGGTTTTTCTTGATTGGCGCTTCGGATTGAAGTATAATAGGCTAAATTCAATTCATAGGAAAGGCGGCTGCAGTCTCTGCGGTCGATGAACTGCACTTGAATTTCAGGAAAAGATCCCGCCCGGCAGCTCTGATGCTTTGCTGCCTTGGCGCTGCATTCGCTCTCTCCGCCTGCGGGCAGAGGAAGCTCAATTCTTCCACGGAAGCCTGGCTCTACGGCAGCTCGACGGAAACGACCTATATTTCCGCCACTCCGACGCCGACCCCCGCCTCCTGGACGCCCGCCCCAACGCTCACACCGACTCCGTCGATCACTGCCGCCCCGGCGGCCACACCCGCTCCGACCGCCGAACCTACGCCGACTCCGTATCTGCCCACGCCGACGCCCTATATTGAGGAGATCGCAACGACGACCGAGCTTCCGGGCACCGTCAACGGGGACGAAGTCAACTTCCGCCAGTATCCGACGACCGACTCGATCATCCTCAACAGTTATGACCGGGGAAAAGAGGTTACGATCCTCGGATACGGCAACGGCTGGACAAAGGTGCTCGCCGACGGCTACACGGGCTATATCAAGTCGGAATATGTGCTGGCGGGTACTTCCGACGTATCCGCCGGAGAGGACGATATCTCCGTATTTGTCGACGCCATGACGGTCAGCTCGCAGGGAAGCAGCGATCTCAGCGCGATCCAGGAGCGAATTCTGGCGCTGACGAATGCCGAGCGGACGGCTGCCGGGCTTTCCGCCCTGAGCTATGATGCCCGCCTTCAGAGCACTGCCGACACGCGCGCCATCGAGCAGGCCTCGCTCTTCTCCCACACCCGCCCGGACGGATCCGACTGGAGCACGGCCTTCCCCATCAGTTCATACTATTTTCTCGGCGAGAATCTCGCCATGTGCGACGGCATTCTGACGGACGAGAGTTTTGCCTCCTCCTGCGTCAAATGGTGGATGAACTCGGAGGACCATAAGGCCAATATTCTCAATTCCTACTACACTGTGACCGCCGTGGGCGTCTATGTTTCCGGCGGGAACATGTACGCCGTGCAGGAATTCGGCACGCCGTATTAAAATTGCAATTATAAGAAGAAATCGGCTTCGCTGAGCTGTCAGCGGAGCCGATTTCTTCTATATGTATATCAAAGCTGATCGCGCACCTTCAGGATCACCTTCAGGCGTTCGCTTGCCTTGCCGGCAGAAAGTTCTTCAAGATCAATGACTGCGATGCCGAGCTGAGCGGCGCGGTGGCGGGCCGAAGCCGTGCAGGGTTCCGTCGTGGCGATCACGGCTTTTGCCGCCTTGCCGCCGAAGCGGTCGGACAGAATGGCAAGCTCGTTCAGGGCCTCCGTCTTGACCTCGCAGGCCTTGCAGCTGACAAAAAGCGGCACAACGCCGCGGGAGGCGACGACGTCGATCTCGTTGGAAACGCTGCCGCGGGTATTGGTGCCGTCCCAGTCGACGATGGCAGAGCAGACAACATCGCGGAAAATGCCCGCATCCAGGCAGGACTTGAACATATAAAGCTCCAGCACACTGCCGACGTCGCGCAGCCAGGTACGGACCTGCTGATCCGCAAAGCGAAAGGACACGCGGTCATTCTCGGCATCAAATCGGCAGTCCTCCAGGAAGCCGATCTGCTCCAGCGATTGCAGGAGAGCTTCGCTGACACGGATCCGGCTGCCATGCTCTCCCTTCTGCACCATGCTTCCGCTCACGACGAGCGGTGCTTCCGCATCGTGCGGCGCACGGGAGATGCGCTGGAAAAAGGTGATCTGCTCGTTCCAGTCCTTCCGGAAGCGAAGAAATACATGGAAAAAGTCTTCGATCTGCGGGAGGACGGCAAGCAGGGAGGCAGAATCCACACGGCCCTTCCGCATCGTTCCGCCGGCCATACGGAAAAATTCCTCCACGGAATACTCGAGGCCGCAGCGGAGCTGCTCGGCGAAAGGCGCATTGCTGATATCGTAAAAGCAGTTTTTCCGGCGGGAATACGTAAACGTCGGGATGCCCGTTTCCCCGCAGAACATGCCCGCTGCGACGAGGGAGGCATCCGTGCCGCCGGTCACGTCAAGCGCGCACTCCGGATGCGCCGCCGAAACCGAGCGAAGTGCGGAGAGAACTTCAGCCGTCTTGAGCATATCTGCCTCGGTAAAGCTCACTTCGGCCCTCAGCCCGCGGCTTTTGAGAAAGGCGGAAAGATTCCGGCGGACCGTACGGTCCTCCGCCACATCCGGCGGGCAGAGATAGACGATCTTCTCCGGTTGAAAGATCTCCGGGCCGATCACGTTTTCGATCGTGCGCTCGTCATAGAGCTCAATCAGCGTTTTCATGACGCGCCTTCACCGGTTCGCTTTCTCGGGCACATCCGGGGCCTCAAAGGGTAGGATCGTGTCGACATCGTAGGGCGTGGCCTGGTAAACGAAATAGTTCAGCCAGTTCTGGAAAAGAAGATTGGCGTGGCCGCGCCAGGTCACGAGGGGCGTGCGGGTGTCGTCGTCATCCGGGAAATAATTTTCCGGAACGTGGATCGGCAGGCCGGCCGTCTTGTCGCGGACGTATTCCTTGTTGAGCGTATAGGGATCATATTCGGAATGTCCGGTGATAAAGATCTGGCGGCCGCCCTCCGTGGAAACGGCATAAACGCCGGCCTTCTCCGAGGAGGCCAGGATCTTCAGCTTCGGGCAGGCTTCCACATCCTCCCGCGCGATGCCGGTATGGCGGGAGTGCGGAACCATGAAAACATCGTCAAAGCCGCGCATCAGCATGGAGGAACGCCGGTCGACCGTATGGGGAAAGACGCCGAACAGCTTTTCCGGCAGGGCATGCTTGGCAATGCCGTAATGATAGTAGAGCCCGGCCTGGGCACCCCAGCAGATATGGAGCGTACTGAAAACGTGCGTCTTGCTCCATTCCATGATCTCCGTCAGCTCCTGCCAGTATTCCACCTCTTCAAACGGCATCTGCTCCACCGGGGCCCCCGTAATGACCATGCCGTCGAAGAAACGGTTGGAAACGTCTGCAAAGGTGCCGTAAAAACGAAGCAGATGCTCCTCCGAGGTATTTTTGGACTGATGCGAGGCCGTGCGGATCAGCTCCAGCTCGACCTGAAGAGGCGTATTGCCCAAAAGGCGCGCCAGCTGCGTTTCGGTCTCGATCTTGGTCGGCATCAGATTGAGCACGAGGATCTGCAGAGGGCGGATATCCTGGGAATCCGCCCGCGTTTCATGCATGACGAAGATATTTTCCTCCCCCAGCGTGCGTGCGGCGGGAAGCTCGTTCGGAATTTTGATCGGCATTGATTTTTCTCCTGCGGTTTTCTTTCTTCTGCTGAAATAATAGGAGACCGGCGGCAGAAAGTCAAGAACAAAAGAAAAGCGCCTGTCCGAAGACAGGCGCGAATCTTCTTGGCTCGATTATGCCTTGTAAGGGATGAGGAGCTTGTTGTAAGCGTAGATCAGGTTCGGGTTGCTGATGTTGTTGATCTGGCAGAGAACGGAAACGGTCGTGCCGTAACGCTGAGCCAGAACGGAGAGGCAGTCACCCGGCTGGATGGTGTAGACGAAGCAGGGGCCGGAGTATGCGCCGCCGGAAACTTCCTGGATGTCATTGTCGTTCAGGGATTCGAGATTGTCAAGCATGAGATTTTCCTCCATTAAAAATAATTGACTTTTCATTGGGAAGCGTTTTTCTGATCGCTTTCATAACCAAGTACGCAGCGAAGCAGGAATCCGTTACAGCAGAAGGCAAAAAACTTTTCTGCCTTGCGGAAACACGTTTACCATAACGGATAATACTGCATTATGTCAATTCTGTCAAGCTATTTTTCAATCCCGGCGCTTATTCCTCGATATGCTCCATCCCCTGGCTGACGATCGTGCGGACGTGATCGTCAGCGAGAGAATAAAAGATCGATTTCCCCTCGCGGCGGCACTTCACAAGCTTGCTGCTTTTCAGGATCTTCAGCTGGTGGGAAATGGCGGAGGTCGTCATATTCAGGGCGGAGGCGAGATCGCACACGCAGACCTCCGCCTCGAACAGGACAAAAAGGATGCGGATGCGCGTGGAATCCCCGAAGACCTTGAAAAGCTCCGCGAGATCATAGAGCTCATCCTCCGGGGGCAGCTTCTCGCGGACGATCCGCAGCAGCTCCTCGTGCGTTTCCTCTTCTTCACAGCAGACGGCTTCGACATCGCCGGGCAGAAGCACTTCGTTTATTTTCATGATCTTTCTCCTGTGGAGGTCACTCCGGTCTTCTTAAAGATTTTTGACGTTCAAAGCGCGGATCGCGTTGAGCACCGCGATCACCATAACGCCGACGTCTGCAAAGATGGCGACCCACATATTGGCAAGGCCGACGGCACCCAGGACGAGGCAGATCAGCTTTACGCCGATGGCAAACCAGATGTTCTGGTAGACGATACGGAGCGTTTTGGAGGAGATGCGGATCGCTTTGGCGATCTTGAGAGGATCGTCGTCCATCAGGACGATGTCGGCCGCTTCAATGGCTGCATCGGAGCCGAGGGCGCCCATCGCGATGCCGATGTCGGCGCGGGAGAGGACCGGAGCGTCGTTGATGCCGTCTCCGACAAAGGCGAGCTTTTCTTTCTCCGGCAGGGAGGCGAGGATCTCCTCCACTTTAGAGACCTTGTCTCCCGGGAGAAGCTCGCTGCAGACCTCGTCAATGCCGAGCTCGGAAGCGACCTTTTCCGCGACGGCGCGGGCATCACCGGTGAGCATAACCGTTTTTTTCACGCCGATGCTCTTGAGCATGCGGACGGTCTCCTTCGCCGTCGGCTTGAGGACGTCTGCGATCACGATGTGGCCCGCATATTTCCCGTCGATGGAAACGTGGATGATCGTGCCGATCTCACCCTCGCATTCCTTGTATTCCGCGCCGTGCAGCTTCATCAGCTTCGCGTTGCCGACGGCAACGCTGCGGCCGTCCACCTTGGCCACGATGCCGTGGCCGCTGATCTCCTTTACATCGGAAACACGGCTCTTGTCGATCTCTTTGCCGTAAGCGCTGCGAAGGCTGCGGCTGATGGGATGGTTGGAATAGCACTCCGCCAGGGCCGCCGCTTCCAGAAGCTCCTGTTCCTCCATCGTGCTGTGGTGAATGCCGGCAACTTCAAAGACGCCGCGGGTCAGCGTGCCCGTCTTGTCGAAAACGACCGTACGGACCTGGGAGAGCGTTTCCATATAGTTGGAGCCCTTGACAAGCACACCGGCGTTGCTCGCTCCGCCGATCCCCGCAAAGAAGCTGAGCGGAATGCTGATGACAAGAGCGCAGGGGCAGCTGATGACGAGGAAGGTCAGCGCGCGGTAGAACCAGACGCTCCACATGGGGCTCTTTCCCAAAAGCAGAAGGACCACGGGCGGGAGAATTGCCAGCGCCAGGGCGCTGAAGCAGACCGCCGGTGTATAGATGCGGGCAAACTTGGAGATAAAGTTCTCCGAACGGGATTTCCGCGAGCTCGCATTCTCGACCAGGTCCAGGATCCTGGAGACCGTGGAATCGCCGAACTCCTTCGTCGTGCGGATGCGGAGAAGCCCCGTCAGGCTGATGCAGCCGCTGACGATCTCATCCCCGGGCGCGACTTCACGCGGAGCGCTTTCGCCCGTCAGCGCAGATGTATTGAGCGTGCCGTTCCCTTCCACGACGACGCCGTCAATGGGGACCTTTTCGCCCGGCTTGACCACAATGACCGTGCCGATCTCCACTTCATCCGGGTCGGTCTGCTCCAGGGCGCCGTTTTCCTTCTCCACATTGGCATAATCCGGGCGAATATCCATCAGCTCGGAGATGTTTCTCCGGCTTTTCCCGACCGCGTAGCTCTGGAACAGCTCGCCGATCTGATAGAAAAGCATGACGGCGACGCCTTCCTTGTAGTCCCCCAAAGCAATGGCGCCGACCGTTGCAACGGCCATCAGAAAGTTCTCGTCAAAGGGCTGGCGGTTGCGGATGCCCTTGCAGGCTTTGACAAGCACGTCATAGCCGACGATCAGATACGGAATCAGGAAGAGCGCAAATTTCAGCACGCCCTCTGCCGGCAGCAGAGAAAAGAGGATCATCAAAGCTGCCGCGGCCAGGATCCGGATCAGATTCTTCTTTTGCTTTTTGTTCATGTTCTTTTTCCTCCAAAAAACGGAGCCCTTTCGCAGGCTCCGTTCCTATGATCAAAGAAAGATCTCGCAGTCGTCCTCGACCTTTTTGCAGTTCTTCAAAACGTCCTGCATGACCGCCTTCGGGTCTGCCCCCTCGGCAAACTCCACCGTCATCTTCAGGGCCATGAAGTTGACGACGGCGTTGGCGACGCCGGGCGTCTTCTGGGCGGCGGCTTCCATCTTGTTGGCACAATTGGCACAGTCGACATCGATCTTGTAGGTCTTTTTCATATCGGGGATCCTCTTTCTATTTCTCTTTTCATTTGAACAACTGTTCAAATGTTTTGTGATTGGATCATACACCTCTCCTTCTCTTCTGTCAAGGGAAAAGAAGAAGTTTTTTCTCAATATAAACAAAAAAGTATTTGTATTCCCGAAACGGATGAACTATACTGAGAATGTGTTGAAGTGAGTTTTGAAAAAAGGCCCGAGGAGAGCAGAATGACATTAACGGAATACTATTGGAATATCGGCCACTACGCGACCGCGATCGAGTATTTCCACACGGAGGAAGAAGTGATCCGGCAGCTGAAGCTCTTCGAGCTTACTTCCCCGTTCCCCGCGCTGCAAAAGGCCTGGAAGGAACAGGATGTACTCGGCGTGTTTTCCTGTGCCTCTCAGATCAATCAGGCCTGCAAGCCGCTTTCCTTTACCCGTCTGGGGCTTTTGACGGAAAGCCTTGCCTTTGCCTTCCGCCCGCTGAAGGCCTCGCGCCGGGTATTTCAGGAGCAGGAAGAGCTGATGCGTGCGGTGGAAAACGCCTACTATATGACAGTACAGCATATTTCGGACATCGAATAATTTCCGCAGCCAGGAAAAGAGCGAAAGTCGGTCTCAGGATCGGCTTTCGCTCTTTTTTGTCTTTTTTCTGCGGGAGGTAAAGACCGCAAAGCACAGCGCCGCGGGAAGCGCTGCAAGAGAAAGCAGCAATGCAAGGCGCTCACCCGAACTCAGCTCGCCGAGAGAAAGGCGGCGGACGCCGCTCTCCTCCGGCTCTTCTTCCTCTCCGGCGCCTTCGATGGAAAGATCCCCTGCAGAGACGGAGAGCGTTACGGTCTCCGGATCGAGCCAGATCCGCTCGGAAGCATCGACGCCCTTGCCCTGCACGTCGATCCCGTCATCCCCCGCTGTGAGCGTAAGGGAAGCGTTCTCCACGGCGAGACGCTCGGCAACATGGATCGCATCCCGGGCGGCATCAATCTGCAGAGTTCCTCCGGCAATGACGAGCTTATCCTTCGAGTGGATCCCGTGGCCGAAGGCACAGGAGATGGAGAGGCTGCCCGCGCCGTTGACGGTCAGGTCGTCCTCGGCGCAGAGGGCGCCGTTGACGCCGTCGGCTTCCGCCTCCTCCCGGCGGGAGCCGGTACTTGCGAGGGAATTGACGCTGCCTTCCGCAAGCGTCAGAAAGACCTTGTCCGCCCGCTCAATGCGAAAGCATGCATCGCCATCCCGCGTGACGGAAACTCCGTCAAAGAGGATCCAGAGCTTGGAGGTCTTATGCGCATCGACAACGATGGCCGCATCGGTAAGCTCGCCGGAAATGACATAGGCTCCCGTTTCCGCGAGCACAACGTCTCTCCCCAGCAGATAGGCTCCCGTTCCGCGGATCTCCGCGCCGGTGCCGGTGAGCTCGATGCGGGTAGCCGCAGAGCTGTCCCAGGAGGAATTGCGGTCATTGTCCGTGAAGAGCCGGAGGGAGGAATTGCGCTCGGCATCGTCATCCCGCATCAGCTGCACGCCGAGGCGCTCTCCGTTCATAAAAAGAACCGTGAGCAGAATCGCCGCAGCCATGACCGCGATACAGAGCCGGTCAAACCGTTTTCTGTCCTTCATGGCAAGATCCTTCAGGCCATATAATCGCCGTTATAGCTGACGAGCACGGCGCTGCCGACCCCCGGCAGGGCAGCGAGGTCGTTCACGAAGGAGGTGTCCTCCTCCCGAAGGCCGAGCTCCAGATTCAGCTCGATCTGCCCCTTCTGCACGCTCTTGCTCTTGACAGAGACCCGTTCCGCCGCCTGACGGAGGCAGCTCATGGCCGCCGCCTCTGCGGCGGCATCCGCGCAGGAGAGGACGAGAATATAGGGATTCGTCCGCGACTTGCGGTTGACAAAAAGGATCAGGATCACACCGATGAAAATGCTGCCGAACACGGCAAGGGGGACCATCCCGGCGGCGAGCACGATGCCGGCGGCAATGGCCCAGAAAAGATAGGCAATGTCCAGCGGCTCCTTGATGGCCGTGCGGAAGCGGACGATCGACAATGCGCCGACCATGCCGAGCGACAGGACCACATTGGAGGTGACGGCGAGGATGACAAGCGTCGTGATCATCGTCATGGCGATGAGAGAGGCTCCGAAGGCAGAGGAATACATGACGCCCGTATAGGTCTTGCGGTAGACGAAATAAATGAAAAGGCCCAGGCAGAAGGCGAGACCCATCGCGAGCACCATATCCAGCAGGCTCACGCTGGTCACATTCTCCAGAAAGGAAGATTTAAAAATATCCTGAAAGCTCATCTTTTTTCTCCTCTGAATGCGGTTTGCCTCAGCCGTAGATCCGGCAGGCTTCATATTTGGAAAATCCGCCGGCCGTTCTCCCGAGCTGCACGGCAGAGCGAATGATATCCGGAAGGAATTCATCCCACTTGACCTCAAGGAGGATCCGCCCGTCGGCTGCGGGGACCGTGACACAGGCACGGTTTAAAAAATCCGTACATTTCAGGCCGGTGCGAATATTATAGTCGATCGTCACGCGGACATTGCCCGGGGCGTAGACAAAGGGAACACGGGTATAATCCACGATCGTCATCGGGCGGAGGCCGGCGCTCCTCATCTTGACATAGAGCTCCCGGACCAGAGGGCGGTCCGCACAGGAGAGCATCCAGGAAAGATCTCCGTCCACCAGACGCTGCGCTTCCTGCGCATCGAGCCGGCAGCTCTGCTTGTTGCAAAGCCCGTCGATCTTGCTTTTTTTCTCAAGGTGGATCAGCGAGGTGTCCTCCCCGTAATAGCGGATGCGGAACTTCTCCCTGCGGCTGACGCCGTCCGCCTTCCGGCGGAGGGCGCGGTCATAGATATCGTCAAAATAAAGGCTGCGGATCTCATAGATGCCGTTTACGGCATGGCTGTCCCTTTGGGCGACAGCATCCAGGCGCTGCTCGATGGCAACCTTGTCCGAGGGGGAGATCGCGTGCTTTACCTCGTGTCGGAATTTCAGGTCCATGGATTTCCTTTCTAGCGCAGGCGCGGGAATGAAAGAAAGGCACAGCGGATGCCATGCCTTTTTCAAATAAAAATCGGATTCAGTTCTTGCCGGAGGATTTGCTCTTTTTTCCGGACGAGACAAAATAGCAGAGAGCCGCGAGACTGTCGGAAAAATGCACATTCTCGGAAATGACGGGGGAACCGGGATCCGTGAGATCCACATTCGTAAAGTTCCAGAAGGCACCGATCCCGTCATCGATCAGGCGCTTGGCTTCCTTGCGGGCAACCGGCTTCGGGATCGTCAGGACAGCAATATCGACCTTGTTCTTTTCCAGATAGGCATCGATCTCCGCCATATCATAAACAGGCGTATCATTGACGGTCTTGCCGATCTTGGCAGGATCCACATCAAAGGCAGCCGTGACGCAGATGCCGTACTGATCAAAATTCAGATTTTCCAGCAGAGCAATGCCGATGTGGCCGACACCGACCATAACGGCAGTATAGCTGCGGTTCGTACCGAGAATGTCGGCTATGCTGGCGCGCAGCTCAAGCACGCTGTAGCCGTAACCCTGCTGACCGAAGGAACCGAAGGTATTAAAATCCTGCCGGACCTGAGACGGGGTAAAACCAAGCTTTTCTCCCAGCTCTGCCGAAGAGACCCGAAGCGTCCCTTCTTCGATGAGAGAATCCAGCAGCCTCAAATAACGCGGCAGACGGCGAATGACATTTTCTGAGATCTCATTGACTTTCATGGCGGGCATCATCCTTTCCTGTTTCTGAACACATCTTTTACAGTATAAGCGAGGTTTGTTAAAAAGTCAAATAACTTTCCATAAAAAGAGCAAAAAATCAAAAAAAGAAGGGGCTGAACCATAGCTCAGCCTCTTCCGGTTGGAAACGGGGATTCGAATTACTCTTCGGAAATTGCCTCGACCGGGCAGTTGCTCATGCAGGTGCCGCAGCTGACGCAGGTATCCTGATCGATCTCATAGTGCTCGTCGCCCATATTGATGGCGCCGGCAGGGCAGTTGGAAGCACAGGTGCCGCAGGCGATGCAGGAATCGCTGATCACAAACATATCATTTACCTCCTCTATTTCTTGACGGAGGTTATTTTACCACATTTTCGTTAAGATTCAATCATTCTTTTTTCACAGTCTTTGTGCAAAACCGCTAAATTTAATTCGCTATTTTTGTGCAAAACTGCCAAATTCCTTGTTCCGTGCGTTCAGCTTCGCACGGCGGCGCCGGTCTTCTTCGATCCACTCCGGAAGGGAGAAGGGAGAATAGGCGCAGAGATAGCAGCAGCAGTTGATCATATTGCACACGACCGGAACCGGGTCCTCCACGCCCTGCATTTCCCGCGTGCGGGAGGCGGAGGACGTAAGATAATCGTTCAGGAGCGTTTCATCATAGGTGCAATGCAGATGGCCATAGAGCATATAAGTGACTGCGGAAGGATCGGAGAGATGGCGGTACTGGCCGTTATAAAAAGGCAAAGGATAGTGGGAAAGGATGACGCGGATCCCGCCATCCTCCAGCTCCTTGTAATGCGTGATCTCCCGAAAAAGAGTGCGGTCAAAGGAGGGCGAGGAAAGATATTCGTCATGATTTCCAATCAGTAGGGTCTTTTGCCCGTGCAGCGCGCGAAGAAGCCCGTTGGTCTCCTCTGGGCTGCCTTCCGAAAAATCGCCGAGGATGTAGACCTCGTCTTCTTCTGTGACGCGCGCGTTCCAGCGCCCGGTCAGGACCCGGTTCTCTTCCTCGAGCGTAGAAAACCCCCGCCAGGGAAGAAAGGCCGGATTAAAAAAATGCAGATCCGAAATGTAATACTTCATCGATTCGATATGCCGTTAAAAAAGAGCAGGAGGAATTCCTGCTCTTTTTATTATCCGATCACCTTTTCCGTCTCGCCGTCAAAGAGGTAGACGTTTTCATAAGGAATACAGAAGTCGAGCTTGGAGTCGACCTCCGGGGTGTCGTGCGGGTCGACCTTCAGGATGGCCTTTTCGCCGTCGACATCGATATAGACGTTGGTGTTGTCGCCAAGCATTTCCGTCAGCTCCACATCGGCGTTGATCCGATAGGAATCCTCACGGGAACGGAGATCGATCGACTCGGGACGGAAGCCGAAGACGATGCTCTTGCCTTCATAATCGGAGAGCTTCTTCCCGAGCTTATGGGAGAGATCCAGCTGCTGATTGCCGAAAGCGAGCTTGCCGTTCCTGACCGTGCCGCGGACAAAGTTCATCGGAGGCTCGCCGATAAAGCCGGCGACAAAGACATTGGCCGGGTTGAAATAGAGCTCGTAGGGCGTGCCGATCTGCTGGACATAACCGTCCTTCATGACAACGATGCGGTCGGCAAGCGTCATGGCCTCAGTCTGGTCATGCGTGACGTAGATCGTGGTGGCACCGGTCTCCTTATGGATCTGGGCAATTTCGGCGCGCATTGTAACACGCTGCTTGGCGTCAAGGTTGGAGAGCGGCTCGTCCATCAGGAAGATGCCGACATGGCGAATGATCGCACGGCCGATGGCGACACGCTGCCGCTGGCCGCCGGAGAGCGCACGGGGAAGACGATCCAGATAATCCGTAAGGCCGAGGATCGCTGCCGTCTTCTGCACCTTCTGGTCGATGACATCCTCATCGACGCCCTGCAGCGTCAGGCCGAATGCGATGTTGTCATAGACCGTCATCTGCGGATAGAGCGCGTAGCTCTGGAACACCATGGCCACCTCGCGCTCGCGGGGGCCCTTTTCATTGGCGCGGGCACCGTTGATGAGGAAGTCACCCTTCGAGATATCCTCAAGACCTGCGATCATGCGGAGCGTCGTCGATTTTCCGCAGCCGGAAGGGCCGACGAATACGATGAACTCCCCTTTTTCGATCTCCAGGTTGAAATCATGCACTGCATGGAAACCGTTCGGATAGATTTTGTTGATATTTTTCAGGGTAAGGTACGACATCTTAGTGCCTCCTCCAAATGATTTTTCAGTTGAGTCAAGCTTTGCGCATTATTTCAGTATAGCAAAGAATAAACGGGGCAACTCCTTTGGCGTCATTTTCTACGACCGGCTCCGAAATATAATATTCATAGGAGCCGTCTCTCCGGCGGTTGTTCTCCGGGCCGAGCCCGGCCACCAGGCAGATGCCCCCGAGGCGGATCTCGTCTCCGGCAAAGGAGAGATAGCGGTCACAGACACCGCAGAAGGTCTTCTCCCCGGCCGCAGCAAAGCGGGCTTCAAGCACGCCGAGGCGGCTGCCCTTGAGCATGGCATAGGCAATCATGCAGCTGCCGCTCGTTTCGAGATAATTGCCCTCCCGCCCGGGCTGATCCGGGACCTGCCAATAGAGCCCGGTATCGGTATCGGAAAAGCGAAGGAGCGACTCCATCAGCTCCCGGAAGACGGCTTTGAGCTCGTCCAGCTCCTCCCCTGCGGGGACGATCTCCAAAAGATCGGCCAGGGCGACGGAGAACCATCCGATCGAGCGCAGCCAGAAGTTGGCCGAGCAGCCGGTGACAGGATCGGCCCAGAAGGCGGAACGAGTCGGGTCATAGCCGTGATAGTATAGGCCGGTCAAAGGATCGCGCATATGCTCATACACCGTGCGGATCTGGCGGACGGTATCCGAACAGGAGCCGGAGCCGAAGCGCATTTCATAGAGAGCAAGGAAAGGCTGCGCCATATAGAGGCCGTCCAGCCAGACCTGATTCGGGTAGATCTCCTTATGCCAGAAGCTGCCCTCCGGCGTGCGGGGCTGGGAGAGGAGGCAGCGGTGAAGAAAATCGGCCGCGCGGCGGTATTTTTCATCGCCGGTCGCCTCATAGAGCGCGAAAAGCACGCGGCCTTCGTTGATATCGTCGAGATTGTGCTTCTCCGGCTGATAGCCGGAGATCGAACCATCCTCGCGGACGAAGTGATCTGCCACAGAACGGACGAAATCAAAATAGGACGGGAGATTGCGGAGACCCGCGATCTCTGTCAGGGCGGTCAGCATGCAGCCGTCAATATAATTCCAGCTGGCAGGCTTCCCTTCCCGTACCTTTTCCATGTTCCAGGCCGTGCACTCGGGCGTGGAGCGCTCGACGAGGGAAGCAATATAGGCATCGATCTTTGCAGCATCCATCCGAACACCTCAGGTCAGATCCGATTCCAAAGTCTCATAGTGGGAGGCCAGCAGAGGCTCCCCTTCCACGCCCTCCAAAGAGACGCCGTGAATCCGGATCTTTTTTACAAAATCAAAATACAGGCCCAGACGGCAGCGCTGCTCGGCAAAATTCTGCATGGCAGGCACGCCGGGCTTTGCGTCCGGGGAATAGGTAAGGTGAATGTTCTCGAGCGTCACGGAATCGATGGGGCTTTCGGGAAGGCCATCGATATAGCAGCCGGCGACCTCGCAATTCGTGCACTCCATGTTGCGGAAGGTGAATTCGCCGAGATGAGGCGTGCGGTCATCGACCGGGAGCTTCTCCCGCGACCAGACATACTCGGTAAACCGATCGGGATCGCAGCAATTATACCACATGTTGATGACGATGGGCGTCAGGACACAGTCCATGCGGATGTTCTCGAAGGTAACTCGCGTGATGACGCTGTCCTTGCCGCGGCCGCGGCGGCTCTTGATGCGTAGGCCGCGGTCCGTGGAGCGGAAAAGGCACTGCGTGACGCTGAGATCCTCCACTCCGGCCGCCGCCTCGCTGCCAAGCGTCACAGCGCCATGGCCGAATTCCATGAGACAGTTGCGGATCGTGTGGGAAGAGGCCGGCGTTTTGTATTTCCGACCGAGGTCGATCTTGCCGGACTTGATGGCAATACAGTCATCCCCGACCGAAAAGCGGCAGCCGATGATCTGAACGCCGCTGCAGCTCTCGGGATCGAGCGCATCGGTGTTCGGGCTGTTTTTCGGAGCCGTTACAAAGCAGTCATAAAAAGCCAGATCCTCGGAAAAATACGGGTGCAGATTCCAGGACGGGCTGTCGGCGATCGTGACGCCGTGCATCACGAAGCCTCTGCAGCGGTTCAGGAAGAGGATGCGGGGCCGGGCGGCGGGAAAGCTTTTGAAATTTTTCCACCAGTCCCCTTTCGGAGCGTTGCCGTCAATGCGGCCGCGGCCGACGATGCGGATGTCCTCCGCATAGCAGCCGTGAAGGAGCGACTGGTACATCGGCATTTCAATGCCTTCAAAGGCGCTGTAGGGTACTTCCCGTCCTTCCTCCATGTCCGAGACGACGCCGGGAAGGATCGGATAACGCTCGCGCTCCGTGGAACCGAGGAGCACGGCGCCTTCGGCAAATTCCAGCGTAATGTGGCTCTTCAGGGAAAGAGGAAGCGTCAGATAGCGCCCGGGCGGGAAATAGAGCCTTCCGCCTTCCGGTAGAAAATTGATGGCGGCCTGCAGCACGGCCGTGTCCTCGTGCTGTCCGTCTCCGACGGCACCGAAATCCCGAACGTTCAGGCAACAGGTCTCAGAGGGGGTCGTGAAGCTGCAGGAGATCTCACTTCCATCCGCCTTGCGGAGGACGACCGTATAAGCCGTGTCGGGATGCAGATCGAAGACAGAAAAGACATTCGTGCTGCCCTGATAAACGCAGCGGGCATCGAGCAGCACCTCATAGGATTCCGGGGAATCATACGGGGTATCGCAGCTCAGCTCAAAGCAGGCCGAGCTTGGACCGATATACAGGCTTTTCATGGAAGGTCAACCATTCTCCTTTCTTCTCGCATCGGAAAGGATGCGGATGAAAAGATGCTTCGCACCCAGAAAAAGAAGATCCGCGATCACATAAAAGAGGCCGAACAAAATCGGCTCCACCCCGAGGACGACCGCGTCCTCGGCGCCTCCAAGCGCATGGCCGAGCCCGTTGATCAGGCCGTAGATCATAAAGACAACGAAAAGCACGAGCCAGGCGTAGAGAATGTTCAGAGGAAAGGTCCAGTATTTTTTCTTCGGAAACATCATCCAGATGTCATTGGCGCCTTCCGTCTCCGCAAAATAACGGAGAAGATTGTTCGTCAGAAGATCCGTTACGATGCCGAGCGCGATCCCGGTGACAAAAAGAAGATCCAGGGTGGCGGAAATATATGTGCTGAGGCCCCAGACCATGTAATAGCAGACGGCCGCCGGGAACCAGAACTTGGCAAAGAGGACCTTGACCCAGTCCGAGGCCTTGTATTTGCTCAGGCCGGAGCGGTATTTCCGCAGCTCCTCTTCCGGAACCGGAGGAGAATTCTCCGCGTTGGCGTGGATCAGATCGTCCACCGCCTGCGTGTGGAGGCGATAGAATTCGGAGGCGGACCGGTCCTGCGGAGCACTCTGCCGGGAATTTTTGCTCATGCGGACGGCTCAGTTCTCGGAGGCAAGGTCAAGGGCGCCCATATCGCCGTTGTCGGCCACATCGATGGAGGTCTTGATCTTGCGGATCCACTTGGAATAGATTGGGAGAAGAAGCGTCAGAACGATGCCGATCACGAGGATCACAATATGCGTGTTGAGCAGGTTGTAGGCCTTGGCAATGTAGGAAAGCGCAGCTGTGACCACGATGGGGTTGTCCGGGCGCGTCGTTGCGTAAAGAACGGCGTTCTGGTACTGCACGTCACAGAAGATCACAATGCCGATCATCACGAACATCAGGATCCACATCGGGCGCTTGACCGGCTTGCGGTGCGGGAAGGCATTGCCGAAGCAGACCAGAGAAAGCATCGAGAAGAGCATGATGACGAAGCCGTAAAGCCCCATGCCGGAGCCCTGGATCTTGGCCGTTGTATTGGAAAAGGTCGTAAGATTCAGAGAATAGACGAGAAAGGCAAGAACAAATACCGCGAGAGGGATCATCTGCGGCTTGCGCTTGAGCGAAACGAGGAACTTGCGGAAGGCTTCCTTGCAGGCACCGCCAAAACCTTTATTTTTCTTTTCCATCATCAGGCCTCCCTGTGGATCGCATTCGTGGTTTCTTTATCGAAGAAGTGCTTGCGGTTGAAGGCAAAGAGGATGCCGTCTCCGGCAGAGTAATTTGCCCAGCCTTTGAGCTTGGCCGTGACCTTGAGCGAATCGGCCGTCTGCGCATGAACGAGCGTATTCATGCCGAGGTTCTCATTGGAGAAGACCTTGGCTGCAACATCGTTCCCCACCGTGATATCCTCCGGGCGGACACCGAGCACGATCTCGCGGCCTTCGTAGCCGGCGAGCTCATATTTTTCCGCCTCCGTGAGAGGAACGCGGAAGCCCTTGCCGACGAGCTCGCTGCCGCTGACCTGAACATCGAAGAAGTTCATCGGAGGCAAACCGATAAAGCTGGCGACAAAGATATTGGCCGGAGAATCATAGAGTTCAAGCGGCGTGCCCACCTGCTGGACATGGCCCATTGACATGCAGACGATGCGATCCGCCAGCGTCAGAGCCTCGGTCTGGTCATGGGTCACGTACATCATCGTGGCATCGAGGCGCTTGTGAAGGAGCAGGATCTCGCGGCGGGTCGCGCCGCGGAGCTTGGCATCAAGGTTGGAGAGGGGCTCGTCAAAAAGGAAGACCTTCGGGTTGCGGACGATGGAGCGGCCCATAGCGACACGCTGGCGCTGGCCGCCGGAGAGCTGATTGGGCTTCTTGTTCAGCTGGCTGCTGAGGCCCAGGATCTCGGCCGCAGCGAGAACCTTTTTGTGAATGACATTCGGATCCTCTTTGCGAAGCGTCAGGGAAAAGGCCATGTTTTCATAGATCGTCATGTGGCCATAGAGGGCGTAGTTCTGGAAGACCATGGCCATATCGCGGTCCTTGGCCGGCGTACGGGTGATGTCCTTCCCGTCCAGGATCAGCTTGCCGTTGGAAATGTCTTCGAGGCCGGCGACCATGCGGAGCGTCGTGGATTTGCCGCAGCCGGAAGGGCCAACCAGAACGATCAGCTCGCCGTCCTTCACGTCCAGGTTAAAGTCAAAAACGGCCTGGACATTGTTGTCGTAGATCTTGTCAATATGCTGTAAGCTAAGCTCTGCCATGGTTCTGCCTCCTTATGCTTTTGCTTCTTCCACGAGCTTCATGTGGGCCTTGATCGCGCTGCATTTGCGGTAATTCACGACTCCCGCAGCGATCAGGCAGACCGCAGACAGGACAAGATAGATCACGATGCGGGTAAACTGGGCATTGCCCATGGCGATCCGCTCGACGCCGGCAATGGACACGACAGCCTTGTGCGCACGCATCGGGAGGATGAAGATCCGGACCAGCTGCAGCACACCGATCAGCACCATGACACCGGAATATTCCGGCTTATAGTTCTTGGCTCCTTCCGAGCTGAGGAAGGCGGCAAGCATGAAGAGAAGATTGTAAACAATGGAGGCGCCGATCAGAATGTTGTAATAATAGCTGCCGACATCGGACTTGTAGAGGCTGACGAAGTAAAACACATCAAAAAGGATCGCAAGAATGGCGAGATTGGAGGAGGCCTTGTTTTTGGTATACATCAGGCGGTCGTCTTTAATATACTGCTCTTCCTCGGTCATTTTCATGCTCAGATCTCCTTTCCCTGCCCGATCAGGGCTTTTTCTTCTTTCATCAGCTTCGTCTTCCAGATCGCGTTTGCAACCAGGGCTGCTGCGGCAAGCAGAAGCAGGCCGAAGACGGCATAATGGATATCGAACCAGAACGTGGACTCGGTATAGGCCGTGCCCCACATATCGGCATGCTCCCTAAGAGCTTCAAAGTCGACCTGGAGGAACTGCGCCTTGTAAATTTCGATCTGGCTGTGCGCCCAGACGGAGAGCACTGCCGAGGCTGCGGCATAGAGCCCGACCGAAATATAATTTCCAATGTAATATCTGCGGCGAATATTGGTGTTCGTAATAAAGAGAAGCACGCCAAGCAGGAGAAGAACAATGCTCGCTTTGAGAAATGCGCTGTTAAAATCCTGCATGTTGTAATAGACAATGGACCCGGTCACATCCGTTTTGAGATGATCGCTCGGATTTCTCATTGTGCTGTAAAGCGTATCATACAGATCGGTCATGATGCCCAGAGAGTAAATAAAAACTGCCGCACTGATGATAATCGCTGCAAGGCAAATAATTTTTTGTGCCTTCATCTGCTTTTTGTACATGATGACCTCCCTGTTTTGCAGCGCACGCCTCTCTCTGGGCAAGAAGCCCAGAGAGGTGCGCTGAAGTTAAAATTCCGTGATATAAAGTTTCGGCAGAAGCTTAGCCGAGTGCGTTGTAGTACTCAACGAGGCGATCCCAGGCATCGTTCTTGAGGGAGAGATACTGGGCGCAGGACATCGTGGTCTTGACCGTGTTGGCGGTCTCTTCGCCGCTGGACATACCTTCTTCGGTATAGCCGTTGGCAATGATGTTGACGAGGATGCTTTCACCGCCCTTGTTGAGGGAGAACTTGTTGGTCAGATCGGTGTAGCCGCTGAGCATGTCGTTCTCGGTCTTGGTGGTGGGCAGGACGGTCGGAACCGAGGTGTACCAGCCGTTCTCTTCCAAAGCAAGAGCCGGGTGCTTGATCGTGCCGAGGGCAATGGCGTTGGAGAGGTAGCCGGCGCCCTGCTTGCCGATCTCCGTCGTGCAGTTGTACTCGAAGGCCTGGTTCTTGACAAAGCTCAGCGTGGAGCCGAGGTAGTAGCGGGCATAGTTGGTGTAGTTGCCGCTGGCCTTCTCCCAGAGCTCTTCGTAGGTGGCATCCGCGATGACCGGCATCTCGCTGCCGTTGAAGTTGAAGGTGACATAGCTGCCGTCGTCATTGGTCTTGATGAAAGCATCCGGGCCGTAGCTGAGGAGGATCATGCCTTCGTCGGTGTAAGCAAAGTCGATGAGGGAGAGGGCGGCGTTGAGCTTGTCGGTATCGCCGGCAACGCCTGCAACGGAGATGCCCCAGCCGTCGGTCTTGACGGAGCGCCAGGACTCGGTAAAGCGCATGTAGACGCCGTCCTCGCTCGTGCCGTCATACCAGCGGGCAACCGGAACCATAACGGCCATGTACTTCTCGCCATCGGCCGTCTGAAGCTTGGTCTCGTTCAGAATGGTCTGGGTCTGGTTGTAGTCATAGCTCATGAAGCCCATGTCGTTTTCGAGATAGGTGCCGGAGTTCTCTTCGGAAGAATCGATGAACGCCTTGGAGACGAGGCCTTCCTCGACCATGGCATGCATGCGGTCCATGGCCTCGTAGGTATCGGCCTGGGTGCGGGCATCCTTCAGCGTATTGTCGCTGTCGACATAGAGGTAATCCTGGCGGGACTCGAGGCCGCGGACGCCGAAGAGCGTGCCGGCCAGACGGAACATGTCAACGCGACGCTGGTTGTTGTTCTCCTCGCGGGTGAAGAGGCCCTGAACGGAATCGGTTCCGTTGAGCGTCTGCGGGTTGGCAACGACGCAGCGGAGCAGAGCGACGAGCTCGTCGGCATCCCAGGCGGCGTTCTGGCCGATGAAGAGGTCGGAGCGCTGCGTGCCGTAATAGCCGTTGTAAGCCGTGTCGATGTAGGTGCGGAGCATGTTGACGGCCGTGACACCGTCAAGGCCTTCGGCGGCATTCATGGCGGCAACGATATTGCCGGCAGCGTCATAGTCCTTGGTGACCGTCTCGACAGCCGTGCCGTCGGCCGTGACGACATCGACGTCGATCTTGCCGGAGGTGGGCATGTAGGGCTCGTAGACCGCGGCGGCAAGCTCGTTGCACGCGTCGGCCGTGAATTCACCTTCGCCGTCCAGGAGAGCGACGACCCAGTCGGTTCTCATCAAAGGCATGCGCTCGATGTCATTGACACCGTCAAAGTACGGGCTGAAGTAAATGGCACCGGTGTCGGTGTTGCCCGTGATGGAGAGGCGGACGATCGGGTTGGCCTCGAGGTAGGCCTTGAAGTGCGGCATCTGGTCGAGATACTCGGCAATATTCACGATGGAGCCTGCTTCGCCGTACTCGGTGAGCTTGGCAGCCGTGCCGCTGACGAAATCGACCTGATCGAGCTGCTCTTTCCAATAGTCAAACTCATTGGAAGCAGAGTTGCCCTGATACTTGTCTTCGAAAACAACGTTGAGTTCCTTCTCAACTTCGACCCAGGTCGGCTTCAGGTCGCCGGCATGGTAGGTGTTGCCGTCGGCCAGAGTCACGCCGTCGCCGGCGATCTCGGCGTCAAAGAAGAGGCCGGTCTTGGAGCTGTTGTAGCCGGTCGCCATGCGGAGAACAGTGCCGTCCGCATAGGTCAGAGGCTCCGCCTCGGCTGCAGGAGCTTCGGCCGTTTCCTCGGCAGGGGCTTCCGCTGCAGCATCGGCAGCAGGAGCAGCAGTTTCTTCGGCCTTTGCCTCGGCCGTGGGAGCTGTCTCTTCAACGACGGCGACCTTGGAAGAGCCGCAGCCGGTGAGCAGGCAGAGGACCATGGCAAGAGCAAGGACAAGAGCGAATGTTCTTTTCATTTTTTCCTCCGATAAAATTTGTTTTATGTCAACCGTATTCCGGCAACATACGAATTTCTCTTACTCCTTCACGCCGCCGACGTTGGTGCCCTTGGCGAAATACTTCTGGATGAAGGGATAGATAATGAGAATGGGGATAATGGAGCAGACGATGAGCGCATAAATGACCGAGTCGGACGCGTAGGCCTCGTTCCAGCCGGCCATCTGCTCGGGGTCGGTGTACTGCTCGAGCTTGAGACGGATGAAGACCTGCAGCGGATGCTCGTTGGTATTCGAGATCATCTGGCGGGCCCAGAAGTATCCGTTCCAGCGGGAGATGGCGAAGAAGAGAGCAACGGTTGCGATGGTGGACTTGCTCATCGGGATATAGACCTTGTTGAGGACCTGGAACTCGGAGGCGCCGTCGACGATGGCGGCTTCCTCGATCTCGGAGGGGACGCCTTCGAAGGCATTGCGCAGGAGGATGATGTTCATGGCCGCCATGCCCATTGCGATGACGACGAGCCATTTATCGTCCGTAATGCCGACCGAGTTGAAGATGGACTTGGTGGCAAGATAGTTCAGGTACTGAGGGACGATGCCGGCGGCGAACCACATCGTAAAGACCAGGAAGAAGTTGAAGGTCTTGCGGAAGAGCAGGCGCTTCTTGGAAAGCGCGTAGGCACCGAGGATGGCGACGCCCATAGACCAGAGCGTACCGTAGAGCGTAAGGAAGAGCGTGTTGGAATAGGCGTTCCAGAACATATTGTCCGAGAACATGCGCTTGAAGGCGTCAAACTGGATGTCCTTCGGGAAGAGGACGACCTGACCGTACTCTACCGCGGAGCGGCCGCTGATGGAGGCGGCAATGGCATAGACGAAGGGATAAAGACAGCAGAGCGCAAAGACCGTCAGAAGGGTATAACTGATGATCTTGAAAATGAGCTCGGAAGCTTCGAGTTTTCTTTTCATTTCTCCGTACCTCCCGTCAATAGAGCGATGTGTTGGACGCCTTGCGGGCGATCGTATTGGCGCCGATGACCAGCAGCATGCCGACCACGTTGTTCATCATTTCGGCAGCGGCTGCAATGCCGGTTCCTGCGCCGGAGCCCATGCCGTTTCTCTGGGCGAAGGTGGAGACGACATCGGCCGTCACGTAGGTATTGGCATTGTAAAGAAGGATGACCTTTTCGTAGCCGATGTTGAGAAGCGTACCGATGCGGGTGATGAGCATGATGACGATGGTGGAAAGGATGCTGGGGAGAACCACGTAGCGCATCTGGGCCCACTTGTTGGCGCCGTCGATCTGGGCGGCCTCATAGCTCGTCGGAGAGATGGCGATGATGGCGGCAAAGAAGACGATGGAGTCATAGCCCGCCGTCTCCCAGATGCCGCTGATCTGGTAGATCGAGCGGAAGAAGGAGGGATTGTTCAGGAGGCCGGCATTGGCCACTTCCTGCGAAACGAGGCCGAGCTTATAGAGCGCCTGGGAGACGATGCCCATGTTCGTCGTGAGGGAGCCCTGCTTGACCAGCATCGTGACGAGCGAGGTCATAACGACGGTGGACATAAACTTCGGCAGGTAGGTCAGCACCTGATAGACGCTGCGGGCGGCATTGGAGCGGATCTCATTGAAGAAGAGGGCCAGGATGATCGGCATCGGGAAGCCGAAGCAGAGGCCGTAAAAGCTCAGGAGGAAGGTGTTGCGCATGGCACGCCAGAACTCCAGAGAAAGGCTGTCTCCCCCGACGAGAAGGCGCTTGAAATAGGAGAAGCCGGAAAACAGCTGCTGTGAGACCGGCAGGACACTGTCGGAGACCTTGAAGCAGCCGAGCAGCTCATACATCGGGAAATAACGCCAGAACAGGAAGACCAGCAGCATCGGAACCAGCATGATATAGAGCCGCCAGTCCTTCAGGATCGTACGGCCGACATGCAGCCAGTAATGCTTTTCTACATCGTCCCGGACGGCCTGCTCCGGATCTTCCCGGTAGGTGCCTGTCCCGGTATCGTAGACAAGGAAATCGGTTGCCTTTGCTTTCATATGTTTTCCTCCTTCTCAGTTCACGCGGTTATTTTTTTCTTCTTCGTGCACACGCAGAAGATAATGCTTCTGATTTTCATAGACCCCATCCAGGCGCCGGGCGATCCAGACGATCACGAGCGTAAAAAGGATGGAGAGGGAATCCGTGGTAAAAAAGCCGAGCGCCGTGGTGAGCTCCGTTCCGAGCAGGACGGCAAGAACGATCCGCCCGAGGTGCATCAGCAGGATCACGCCCAGCGGAAAGAGCAGGGCATACTGCCCCTTTCTCACCTTTTCATAGCCCAGGCGCTGCAGGAAGAACACCATCGGCAGGGAGAAAAGATTGCCGCCGATATAGATCAGATACTGATTGAGCGCCGCGCCGGAATAGGCGCAGTCCAGAAAGCCGAACAGGGCGGCCTCCAGAGCTCCCCAGAAGCCCCAGCGCATATAAACGATGGAGACCAGCGCTCCGGCCAGAGAGACCGTGTAGACCTGGTCGGCGAACAGAACGCTGCGGGAGACGCGCACGATGATGAGCTCAAAGATCACGGCCATCATCGCAAAGAGGGCAAGGTCGATGCTGCGGTATTCCTGATAGGATAGCTGTCTTTTCATAAGAGGTCTCTTATCCGATGAAATTGAAAAAATCTCTTGCGCCGCGGAAAAAAAATGCTATAATTCCCGCTGCAGAAAAATCTGCAAAAACGCGAGGGAATATCATGACAAAAATCAGCGACATTCTGCCGGAGAGCGAACTGCAGAGAAGGCTGGACCGGGCCGAGCCCGGGAGCACGGTCTTCCTGCCGGAGGGCATCTTCCGGGAAAAGCTCCTCGTCACCGTCCCCGGGCTGACGATCCGGGGCGCCGGGCAGGACAAGACGCGCATCGTCTGGGACGATTACGCGGAGAAGGAAGACACAAGGGGTGAAAAATACAATACCTTCCGGACCTGGACGATGGCCGTCTGTGCCGACGGCGTCACGCTGCGGGATCTGACGGTGGAAAACGATGCACTCTATCCGGAGGCAAAGGGACAGGAGGTCGCACTCAGCGTCTGTGCGGACCGGTTCTTCATGGAAAACTGCCGCCTGCGTTCTACGCAGGATACGCTTTTCCTCGGGCCGCTGCCGGAGGATCTGATCCGGCGATACGCCGACTTCCTGCCGGAGCCGCTCCGCCGCGGCGGCGCCTGCCGGCAGGAGATCCGGAAAAGTCTCGTTGAAGGCAACGTAGATTTCATTTTCGGCTGCGGAGACGCGCTGCTGGAGGAATGCGAGATCCGTTCGCTGCCGGATGCCCGCGGAACCGGGTTCTGCGCCGCTCCCGCCCATGCCCTAACGCAGACGGAGGGCTTCACGTTTCGCCGCTGCCGCTTCACGCACACAGAGGGTGTCCGGCCGGAGAGCGTCTTTCTTGCACGCCCATGGCGGGATCACGGGATCTGCCGGCTGGAGGAGTGCACCTACGGGGAGCACATCCGGCCGTCCGGCTTTGACAAATGGCGCGACACCGACCGGGACAAGACCGCCCGCTTCTACGAGGAGCCGCCGCAGGCGGGAAGAGTGAGCTGGGTGCGCAGGGAGCGTCAATTCACGCTGTCGTAGACCTGCTGCAGGAAGAGGCGTGAGGACTCCGCATTGTCATTGGATGTATTTTCAAGCGTAGCTTGAATAAAGGGCTTTCGCGCCTTTAAAAATTTCATGATCGAGGAATAATCCATTTCGCCGGTACCGGCCGCGACGCTGACAAGCTCGCTGCCCTGCCGGCGATAGTCTTTCAGATGGACCACGGCGATCTCGTCCGCCAAGAGGTCCATCGTCTCGCCGAAAATCCGCTCGCGGTCGTCGGCGTTCTCCGCAGAAAGGAGATTGACCGGGTCAAAAATGATGCGCAGGTTAGGGCTCGCAATGGCGTCGAGCACCTGGCGGGCACGGGCGGCATCATAGACGATGTGCTTCCACACCGGCTCAATGGCCATCGAAACGCCGTAATGCTCCGCGCATTCCACGACCGGCTCAAGCCCCCGGATCAAGGCCGAGAGGGCAGCCGGAGAGTGCGTATAAGCGTCGGATCTATATTCCGCATTGGGGGCACCCGTCTCCGTGCCGACGACGGAGGCCCGCATCAGGGACGCGGCCCGCAGATGGGCATAATATTTCTTCTGGATCGTTTGGAGCGCGGCGGGGTCGGGGTGGGCCAGATTCAGATAGCAGCCGAGCACGGCAAGATCCATCCCCTGCGCTTCCAGCTCGGAGGAAACATAACGGGCAAACCCCTCCGTCAGCGCACAGGCGTCGGAGGGAACGTCCTTCATCACCTTGGAAAAGGCGAGATGCACACAGGAAAACCCCTCTGCCTTTGCCTGCTTCAGCCGCGCTTCCAGCGTGCGGCCGCTCTCGGGAAGCGCCGTATTCACATCATGCAGACGAATTCCGAACCGGATCATGGCGCCCTCCCGCAATCTATCAGTTAACAATTTATTAATATCTTACCGCATGGCAAAATCTTTGTCAATCTCAAATTTACTAAAAGCGGCAAATTTTCATCTGCCGCTTTCCTCTTACGCTTTCCGCGCCACAATATGCTCTTTGTCCTTGAAGATATGATCGGCCGGGACCACGCCGCGGACGCAGGACGTCGGGTAGATCTGGCCGCGCCGGCCGATGACCGTGCCGGGATTGAGGACGCTGTTGCATCCGACCTCGACATTGTCTCCCAGCATGGCGCCGACCTTTTTGCGGCCGGTTTCGATCGGGTTTCCCGGCTCGCGGATGACGACAAGGCTCTTGTCGCTCTTGACGTTGCTCGTAATGGAGCCCGCGCCCATGTGCGCCTTGTAGCCAAGCACGGAGTCTCCCACATAGTTATAATGCGGAACCTGGACGGAATCGAAAAGCACCACGTTCTTCAGCTCCGTGGAGTTCCCGACGACAGCATTTTTGCCGACGATCGCGCTGCCGCGGATAAAGGCGCAGTGGCGCACCTCCGCCCCGTGGTCAATGATGCAGGGGGAGCCGATATAGGCGGACGGGAACACCGTCGCGTCCTTCGCGATCCAGACGCCCTCGGAGGGGTGGTCGTACTCCTCCTCCGGCAGCGTCTCCCCCAGCTTCAAGATAAAGGGCTTGATCTCGTCGAGCACCTCCCAGGGATAGGTCTTTCCCTCGAAGAGAGGGGCGGCGATCGTCTTCGTGAGGTCGTATAATTCCTTGATCTCTGTCATTTTATTTCACCTTGATCAGCTTTCCCGCGCGGCGCATGGCGTCGATGATCGCGTCCACTTTTTCTTCACATACATCCGGATCCACATGCTCCGCCATGACGCGAAGCAGCGGCTCGGTCCCGCTCTTGCGGAGCACGATGCGGCCGTGGCTTCCCATGTCCTCCTCGGCGAGGCGGACGGCCTCCTTTACCTCTTCGCACGCCAGCGTTTCGTCCTTGTCCGTCACGATGACGTTCTTCAGCACCTGGGGATACATATGCATGCCCGAGGCGAGCACGGAGAGCGGCTCCTTTGTCTCCGTCAGGACCTCCATGATCTTGATGGCCGTGAGCATGCCGTCTCCGGTATTGGCGAGGCGGCCGAAGATAATGTGCCCGCTCTGCTCCCCTCCGATGACATGGCCAAACTGGCGCATGTTTTCCGCAACGTATTTATCCCCGACCTTCGTCTGCTCATAGCCGATGCCGAGCTTGTCGAGCGCCTTGTAGAGGCCCATGTTGGACATGATCGTCGTCACGACCTTGGAGGAGCCCAGGGTCCCGCGCTCCTTCATGAACTTCGCGCAAATATACATGATATGGTCCCCGTTGACGATGTTGCCCTTCTCGTCCACGGCGAGGCAGCGGTCGGCGTCGCCGTCGAAGGCGAAGCCGACGTCCAGATGATTCTGGAGAACGTAACTGCGGAGATTTTCGATGTGCGTCGAGCCGCAGTCGACATTCACGTTCAGGCCGTCCGGCCGGTTGCCGATGACATAAGTGTCCGCGCCGAGAGCGTCGAAGACGCTCTTCGCCATCTGCCAGGTGCTGCCGTTGGCGCAGTCAAGGCCGACGCGGTAATTCTTATAAGAGCGCGTGGCAAGGGAGATCAGATAGCCGATATAGCGGTTGCGCCCGGCGGCATAGTCGATCGTGCAGCCGATCTCGTCGCCGAGGGCATAGGGAAGCTGCTCGTCGCCGTCGAGATATTCCTCGAGCGCATCGATAAAGCTCTCCTCCATCTTTTCGCCGGCAGCGTTGATGAGCTTGATGCCGTTGTCCCGGAAGGGATTGTGGCTCGCCGTGATCATGATGCCGCAGTCAAAGTCGTCCGCACGCGCGATGTAGGACACAGACGGGGTCGACGTGACATGCAGGAGATAGGCGTCCGCCCCCGAGGCCGTGAGCCCCGCGCAGAGCGCATACTCGAACATATAGCTTGAACGGCGCGTATCCTTTCCGATGACGACTCTCGCCCGCCTCGCCTTGCTGCGGTAATAGTTCCCGATATACCGGCCGATCTTGAACGCATGGTCGACCGTCAGATCCTTATTGGCCTCCCCGCGGAAGCCGTCGGTTCCGAAGTATTTTCCCATAAATCAAATTTTTCCTCTTTTTATTGAAATAAACGGGCCAATCATATCGCTTCTGTTTCCGGAAGTCAACTATTTCATGAAACAGGCGAAATCCCCCGATTCTTTTTTCGTAGAAAAGATCACGGAGATTTGACCTTTCCCCGGGGTCCGCACTACACACTCGACAGACGCGGCAAGATCTGTCGAGTGACTCGACGTTTTTTGTCGTGTCTATTGATATTCAACTTTTTTTATGCTATACTCATTGACAGAAATTTATGGAGGTTTCATCATGGCTATTCCCGTTAATATTGATGATCTTATTAATCACAGAGTGGTCGAATCCTCCCGAATCGAATATAAATCTGACTTCAATCCGGATCCCATCATTCGCTCCATCTGCGCCTTCGCAAACGATATTGATAATATGGGCGGTGGCTATATCATCATTGGCGTTGAGGAAGACAACGGTGCTCCATCCTTTCCGGTCAAAGGGATATCCCGGGACCGCATCGATGGGATCCTAAAAAAGCTAAGAGAGTACTGTCACTTCATTGAGCCGCTATATGAACCGGTCGTCGAGCCGGTTCTGTATCATGATGTCTATGTCATTGTCGTCTGGGTATCCGGCGGATATGGACGCCCCTATAAGGCACCGAAGGATGTTACAAGCAAACACAGTCCCAAACAGTACTTTATCCGGAAGTTCGCCAATTCCGTTGCTGCTTCTTCGGAAGAAGAAAAGGAGTTGTTTTATGCCTCCTCGAATATTCCTTTTGATGATCGTCCTAACCTCGCCGCAAGTATCGATGACCTGGATATCGCTCTCATGCGTTCCCACCTGAAAGAGATCGGAAGCAATCTTTATACATACTCCCTTTCCATGGACACGCTTCAGATTGCAAAGGATATGCAGCTTGTCGACGGGCCTGAAGAGAATCTGAAGCCGCTCAATGTCGGTATTCTGATGTTCTCTGAAAGTCCGGAAAAATATTTCCGCTACGCCAGAATCGAGATCGTAGATATTCCCGATCCAACCGGCACAAACATGGTAGAGAAAACATTCACCGGTCCCATTCAGCGCCAGCTCAGAGATGCCCTATCCTATTTGAAAAACTACGCGATCAAGGAAGTCACAATTAAGACCGCCGACAAAGCAGAGGCTGTACGGATCAGCAACTATCCATATGCGGCCATCGAAGAGATTCTTGCCAATGCTGTATATCACCGATCCTATCAGGTTAACGAACCGATCACCGTCCGTATCACCCCCGGTTCGATTGAAATTACCAGCTTTCCGGGGTTTGATCGCAGCATCACGGATTCCGCAATCGCATCGCAGGACATCCGGGCCAGGATCTATCGAAACCGCAGGATCGGTGACTTTCTAAAGGAACTGAAATTGATCGAGGGGCGCAATACCGGCTTTCCAAACGCGAAAAATGCCCTGAGAGAAAATGGATCTCCTGATCTGCGGTTTGATATGAATCCGGAAAGAGACTATCTCTCCGTAACAATTCCGGTGCATGCCTACTTTTCACAAAACAGTAACCGATCAAAGAGTTCCGCATATGAGGACCGCATTCTGTCTTGTCTGAATGAAAATCCTCTGACATTAACAGAATTATCCCACAAGATGGGTTACAAGGGCATCACAGCAAAGCTGCGCAAAACCGTTACCGAATTGCAGCAATCAAACAGGATTTCTCAAGTTATTATCGACAACACAGTGAAGCTGACGATCTGAAAAGCTCAGGCACTTTTACCTCCCACTCCCGCTTGCCTGCGGAAGTCAACCATTTCATGAAACGGCATAATTCCCCGGACGGCTCTGTGATAAGCCGGCCGGGGAATTTC
>R17__coassemble_310_pt1 | contig 28493 bp, 21 predicted proteins | sample R17__metabat2_high_PE_024 | metagenome-assembled genome bin R17
CGCACTGCTGCCAATGCTGGCCGTCCGCGGAATTGTATTCCAGGGTGGTGCTGTTGTCGCAGGGCTCGGTCTTATAGCCGCAGGTCTTGCAGGTTCCCTGGTGGGTGCCGGCAGTTTCATCGACCGTGTAGGTCATGTCGTGGTCCGCGGCCTCGGTCTTATAGCCGCAGACGGTGCAGGTTCCCTGGTGGGTGCCGTCTTTCAGGTCCGTATAGGTCAGGGTGTGTTCGGCTTCGTCCTTCTTCTCGCTGCAGCGGGAGCAGGCGTACCAGTGGGTGGTGTCGCCCTTGGTGTAGGTTGTCGCCCAGTCGTGGCCGAGGGTGGGAATCTCCGTCTGCGCAACGAACACGGTGCCGCATACGGAGCAGTGGCTGCCGGCGGTCTTGCCCGTCGCGGTGCAGGTAGCGGCTACCGCTTTATCCGATACCGGGGAGTGGCCCGTTGCGGGGATCGTCTGCTGGGGGACGAGCACGGTGCCGCATACGGAGCAGTGGCTGCCGGCGGTCAGGCCCGTCGTGGTGCAGGTGACTGCCTTGCCGGCGTCCGTCACGATGGTGTGGCCCGTTGCCGGGACCGTCACCTGCGCGGTCAGGATCGTGCCGCACACGGAGCAGAAGCTGCCGGAGGTGAGGCCGGTCTTCGTGCAGGTGGGCGCCACGGCCGCAATGGTCGCGGGCGTGTGGGCCGTCGTTGCCAGCGTCTCGGACAGCACGTAGCCGCACACGCTGCAGACGCTCTGCCGCAGGCCGGTCGTATCGCAGGTCGCCGCACGGACGGTCTTCGCGGCGCCGTAAGTGTGCGCGCCGTATACGCACGTTACCTTCCAGGCAGTGCAGGCTTTATGCGAGCAGGCCGTCAGCATAACGCCGGGCTTCACGCAGGTGCTCTTGCTGAGCATCACGCTCTGCCCCAGCCAGGTGTGCTCCGGCTTCGTCTCGGTGGCGGAGAGCAGCTCCGTCAGCTTCGCCGACGGCACAAAGTTCTCGGCCAGCTTCAGGCTGCCGTCCGTCTTCAGCACGAGCTTCAGCTCGGCGAGCGGCTTCGGCGTGTAGGTCTCGCTTGCGGCCTTCCATTCCGAGGTGAGGTAGATCGCTACCGTGAACGGCACATCTTCCTCGGCCTTATATTCCTCATCCAATTCAATGATCAGAGGCAGGGTCTCGGAGATCTCCAGCTCGGGGATCTCGGGCTCCTCTTCCTCCTCATCAAGCTCAAAGGCATACGTCACGGTGTACTTCGGCTGCGCCGTCTGGGCGGCGTCGGCAAAGCACGCCGGGGCCGCAAGGCACAGCAGGAGGATGACCGCGAGGATCGTCAGCATCCGCTTTTTCATACGTTTTCGCTCCTTTTTTAATTTTAATTTTAAAAAGCAGGAACCTCGGACCGGAAGTTCCTGCTTCGCATTGGTGCCGGTGGCGGGACTCGAACCCGCACGATGTCGCCACCAACGGATTTTGAGTCCGTCACGTCTACCATTCCATCACACCGGCATGTACTCCGTCAGTATAACGTAATTCCGACGAAAATGCAAGAAGAGAATGCGGTTTGACTTTGGGGGCGGAACGCGATACAATGGGCGCAATTTACCGGAGGAGGCAGGTTATGCTGGGAGTTATCGTCAATACCGTCGCCGTGCTCGTCGGGAGCTGCATCGGGCTGCTCTGCAAGAAGGGGATCCCGCAGCGGTTTGCGGACGCCATTATGTGCGGCATCGCGCTCTGCACGGTCTACATCGGCTTCAGCGGGGCGCTGAAGGGGGAGAACACCATCGTGCTGATCGTCTCCATGGTGCTCGGCGCGGCCGTGGGGACGCTGCTGGACATCGACGCGGCGCTCGGGCGCCTCGGGGCGGCGCTGGAGAAAAAGCTCAGCCGCAGCGGGGAGAACAACACGGTCGCGAAGGGGTTCGTGACGGCGAGCCTGCTCTTCTGCGTCGGCTCGATGACCATCGTAGGGTCGCTGACGGCGGGGCTGACGGGGGACAACGAGATGCTCTTCACCAAATCGGTGCTGGACTTTGTCTCCTCCATCATGCTCTCCGTGAGCCTCGGGATCGGCGTGCTGTTTGCGGCGGCGGTCGTGCTGGTGCTGCAGGGCGGCATCGCGCTGCTGGCGGGGGTCCTGGCGCCCGTGCTCAGCACGGCGGCCATCAACGAGATCATCTGCGCGGGCTCGGTGCTGATCTTCGCACTGGGGCTCAATATGCTCGGCGTGACGAAGATCAAGGTCGCGAACTATCTCCCGGCGCTCGTCTTTGCGCCGGCCGTGCTGTGGCTCGTCTCTTTTGTGCCGGCGCTGCGCTGAAGGGGAGGGGAAGAAAAGCGATGGAAGGCATCTTTGACACTCACGCGCATCTGGACGACCCGGCCTTTGACGGCGACCGGGAGGAGCTGCTCGCCGCGCTGCACGCGAACGGCGTGGCGCTGATCCTGGACCCCGGGTGCGACGCCGCAAGCTCCCGGAGGGCGCAGACGATCGCGGCGGAGCATGACTTTGTCTATTTCGCCGCGGGGCTCCATCCGGAGGAGCTGAAGAGCCTCACGGAGGATACGCTCTCCGAAGTGCGCATTCTCGCCTCCGACGCGAAATGCCGCGCCATCGGCGAGATCGGGCTGGACTATTACTGGGACGCTTCGCAGAAGGAGCTGCAGAAGGAGATCTTCGATCAGCAGCTGAAGCTGGCCGAGGAGCTCGGGAAGCCCGTGATCGTGCACGACCGGGAGGCGCACGGCGACTCGCTCGAGATCGTCCGGCGGCATCCGGAGGCGCGGGGCGTGTTCCACTGCTTCTCCGGCAGCCGCGAGATGGCGGAGGAGCTGCTGCGGCGCGGCTGGTATCTCGGGTTTGACGGGCCGATCACCTACAAAAACGCCCGCAGGGCGCTCGAGGTGCTCGCCATCGTACCCCTGGAGCGGATGCTGATCGAGACGGATTCTCCCTATCTCAGCCCCGTGCCGATGCGGGGAAAGCGCAACGATCCCGGCAATCTCCGCTATGTGCTGGAGAAGATCGCCGAGGTGCGGGGAGAGAGCGCGGAGGAGCTCGCGCGCATCACGCGGGAAAACGGAAAGCGGCTCTTCGATATCGCATAAAAAAATCATCTGCACCCAAAGAAAGTGCAGATGATTTTTTATGTCTCCGTTCAGCTCCAGCTGGCGTAATAGGAGGAATAGTCCGCGCCCTGGGAATCCGGGACGAAGGAGCCGTCCAGCTTGCTGAGAACGCGGCCGTAGCCCGCGGAGCCCTCCTCGTAGGGCGTGGGGCAATAGTCGTTGTAGCTCTGGAAGCGGTTGTGGTCATAGGAGGTGTTGATCTCGTTGCCGGCCTCCAGGTTGCTGCTGATGCAGCAGGGGATGGCGTCAAAGCCCTCGTAGCTGACCGTGCCGTCGACGTCGCGCTTGATCGTGACCTGAATGATGGCGGTGTCGGCGTCCGTCGGCATCGTGTTTCCGCCGAAGACCCAGTTGCCGACCGAGTACATGATGAGCTTGCCGTTGTAGGTCTCGACGGGCTGCAGGCAGTGCGGGTGCGTGCCGTAGACGATGTCGGCGCCGGCGTCGATGGCGGCGTGGGCGACCTCGATCTGCGCGGCGGTGGGCTCATAGTAGAGCTCCTGCCCCCAGTGGAACATGCAGATGACGATCTCGGCGCCCTGCTCGCGCAGCTCCTTCACGCCCTCCTCGGCCTTGGTCTTGCTCGGGGCGAGGTCGTTGCCGGCCGTCCAGATGCCGACCTTGAGGCCGTTCTTCGTCGTGATGAGATGGCCCTCGTTCTCGTAGCCGTAGGGGATGCCGTATTCGTCCAGCGTCGCCTGCGTGCTGTCCACGCCCGCCTGATAGAAGTCCAGCGCGTGGTTGTTCGCCATCGTGACGAAGTCCACGCCGCCCTCGAGGAGAATGTTGGCGAAGGAGGTCTTCGCGAGGAAGGGGAAGGTCGTGTAGGTGTAATCGTGGGCGAGCTTCTCGTCCGAGAAGGAGCATTCGAGGTTGGCGAGCGTCAGCTCGTCGTCGATGAAGTACTGCACCGTGTTTTTATACGGATAGGCGTAATCCTCGCCCACCATGACGGGCAGGCCGTATTCGCTGTTGACGAAATTGTCCGTCGCCCAGAGCGTGTTGTCGCCGAGGAAGGAGAAGGTGAAGTACTCCGGCTGGGGCTCGGGCGTCGGCGTCGGCGTGGGCTCCGGGGTGGGCTCGGGCGTCGCGGTCGGCTCGGCGGCAAGCTCCGCCGGCTCGGGCGTCGCCGCCGTTTCCGTCACGGCCGCGGAAGCGGACGTTTCCGAGGCGAAGGCGGCCGATTTCTCCGCCTGCCGGCCGCGCAGGACCATCAGGAAATAGAACAGCAGGCAGAGGAACGCGAGGATCAGAAGCTGGATCAGAAAGCCGGCGAGATTGAACTTTTTCTTTTTTTTCTTTGGTGCCATGGATGAATTGCCTCTCTATCTCCGCCGTCTCAGTGAATGGGGACCATCTTGCCGAGCACGACGAAGCGGGCGTCGTCATATTCGTAGGTGCAGGTGGAGAGCGTGAGGATCTTGTCGCCGGGCTTGACGGCAACGGAGGATTCAAACGTCGACTGGGAGATGACCTTGTCGAGCCACTCCTGGTTCTCCTCCGTGGTGGTGAAGGAGATGGAATAGGTGTCGGAATTCATGTCCGTGATGAAGCCGGAGAAGAGCTCAATGCGGTAATTCATATCCGGCGTGTTGAGATAGAGCACCGGGTGCTGGTCGTAATACTCCTGCTTGGCGTAGTCGACGAGCTTGGCGAACATCTTGCCGTCGTTCATGTGGTGGCCGTAGATGATGGTGTTGGTGTTGTTGAAGTTCGGCTGGCAGAGGCATTCGACGAAGAGCGTGCCGTAGGAGCTGTAGTTCCCGTCAATGTCGCGGTGGAGGTAATACATGTTGTCCTCCGTCTGCGTGACGGGATAGTTGATGTAGGTGTCCGGGCAGTAGAGCCAGCCGACGACCTCGCTGTTGCGCTCCTGCAGCGCCGTGAAGTCGACATTGATGGGGGAGACCTCGTCGTCCAGAACGATGGCTTCCTCGACCGCGGGCTCCTCGGTGGCTTCGGGGGCGGCCGACGCCGGGGCGACCGTGACCTCGACGGGCGTCACGTAGGCGTTCTGCAGCGCCTGGTTGTTTTTGTTGGACTGGTAATATCCGCCGGGGGCGAAGACCGTCTCATAGATCTTGTATCCGCTGAAGGCGAAAACGCCGACGAATACGATGCAGAGAACCGTAAAAAGAACGCGGACTGATTTTTTCATCCGAAACCTCCGTAAATGATGCACTAAGCTGGATATACTTTTTTATTATACAATGCTTTCGTGAAAAAATAAAGGGAAGAAACAAAAAACCTTGCCGGTTCGGCAAGGTTTCATGGAGGCGCCACCCGGATTTGGACCGGGGAGTCGCGGATTTGCAGTCCGCTGCCTTACCACTTGGCTATGGCGCCTTATGAAATATGCGGGCGAGGTTGCCCGCATATCGTAAATTGGAGCGGCCTACGAGGCTCGAACTCGCTACCTCCACCTTGGCAAGGTGGCGCTCTACCGGATGAGCTAAGGCCGCAGGGAGTGCCTCAGGCCAGAGTTGAACTGGCGACACGCGGATTTTCAGTCCGCTGCTCTACCTACTGAGCTACCGAGGCATATCGATCAAAGTGGGAACAACTGGACTCGAACCAGTGACCCCCTGCTTGTAAGGCAGGTGCTCTAACCAGCTGAGCTATGCTCCCGCGTTGCAGCTTGGTTAATATACACCATTCGCCGCGAATTGTCAACAGCTAATTTCTGATTTTTTCATTTTCTTGTGCAGACGAGAAAGAGCCTCCCGAGCTCGCCCTGCGGGCCGCTGCGGAGGACGCGGATGTTCTCGAACCCGGCGGAGGTAAGCAGGGCGGAGAGCTCCTCCGGGCGGTGGGCGTACTCGATGTGCGCCTCCTGCGTGCGCTCCCAGAGCGCGCCGCGGCGGGAGAAGAGATCCATCCCGTAGGTCATCGTGCGCTCACTTTCGTCGAAATCGGCCCGCCAGAGACAGAGAACGTCCTCGTCCTCGTCGACGGACGTGGAGCCCGAGAGCGAGCGGAGCCACTCCTCGGAGCGGATGTCAAAAATAAAGAGCCCGCCCGGGCGGATGAACAGATGGAGCCGGCGGAAGATCTCGGGGAGGTGCCCGGCGGGGATGTAATTGATGCTGTCAAGCGAGCTGTAGGCGGCGTCGACGGTGCCGTAGAGGTCCAGCTCCTCGGCGCTCTGGCAGAGGAAGAGGGGACGGACGGCGGAATCGGCGCTCTTCTGCATCGCGACCGAGAGCATGTCCGCGGAGGCGTCCGACCCGATCATGTCGTAGCCGGCGGAGGCCATGGCGTAGGTGAGCGTCCCCGTGCCGCAGCAGAGGTCGAGCAGGAGGGAGAACTCGCCGCCGTCCTCCGCGAAGAGCGACCGGTAGAAGCGGACGAAGGCGTCGTACGGCACGTCCCCCGTGAGCGCGTCATACCAGCGCGCGAGCGAATGATAGGAGCTCAAGCGTTCCCGTCTCCGCTGCCGTCCATGCGCTCGAAGACCGTCTCATACCCGCCCTTGCCGTACTGCAGGGAGCGGTTGACCCGGCTGATGGTGGCGCTGGAAGCGCCGGTCTCGCTGAGGATATCGTTATAGATCATGCCCTTGGAGAGGCAGGATGCCACCTGATAGCGCTGCTCCATGGCGACGAGCTCCGTCACGGTGCAGAGATCGTCAAAGAAATTCATGCATTCCTCGACCGTCTCCAGCTTGAGGATGGCCTTGTACATTTCCAGATTGCGTTCTTTTTTCGGGGCCTTGTTCATAAGACGCCTCCTGTATTTTCACTTTCACTGACTCACTATATTAGCACTTTAATTCCTAAAAGTAAACCTCGGAATCGAAAATTTTCCAAAAGGATGCGGTTGCGAAACGGGCGGGAACAGGATATAATAAATAAAACTTAAAACAGAAAAAATCGAAAAGCTGAGGGGGAACCGACGATGAGTCTTACCGCAAAAGAATTCCTGAAAGCGCACGGCATGGAGCCGGAGCGGATCGATCCCGCCGTCTGCAGCGTGAAGATGGCAGAGCACATGCGCGCCGGCCTCGAGGGCAACATCATCGACATGCCGATGATCCCGACCTATCTCTCCATGGACGCCGAGATCCCGCAGGGGAAGAAGGCCGTCGTCATCGACGCGGGCGGCACGAACTACCGCTGCGGCCTGGCCGAGTTCGCGGAGGGCGAATGCCGCGTGACGAACGTCTCCAAATGCAAGATGCCGGGGACGGGCGGCGCGAGCGCGACCTGGGAGGAATTCGTCACCTTTATCTGCAACACCATTCAGCCGCTCCTGCATGAGGCGGACGTGATCGGCTTCTGCTTCTCCTACAGCGCGGACATCCTGCCGGATCTCGACGGGCGCGTCCACCGCATCGACAAGGAGGTCGTCATCAAGGGCTGCGAGGAGCAGCTCATCGGCGCTTCGATCCTCGCCGAGCTGAAAACGCGCGGGATCGAGGGAAAGAAGGTCGTCATTCTGAACGACACCGTCGCGGCGCTGCTGGGCGGCGTATCGGCGGTCTGCCGCGCGGACTACAGCGACTTTATCGGCATGATCTGCGGGACGGGGATCAACACCTGCGCTCCCGTCGCCCGCGCGCAGATCACGAAGCTGCCCGAGGGCGGCGAGGGCCGGATGCTCATCAATCTCGAGTCCGGCTGCTATTCCGGCCTCCCGGCCGGAGACGCCGATCTCGCCGTCGACGCGAAGAGCAACATCCCCGGGGAGAAGAAGCTCGAAAAAATGTGCTCCGGCGTCTACATCGGCTCCGTCTACCGCGAGACGATGCGCCTCGCCGTGGCGGACGGCTGCCTTTCGGAAGCCACGGGCCTGCGCCTGAGTGAGGCGGAAAAGTTTGACGGGGCCTCCGTCAACGCCCTTGCCTGCGGAGAGAACGTGGCGGGGATCTTCGAGGTGGAGGAGCTGGAATTTGCGCAGGAGGTCGCCGTGGCGCTCTTTGAACGGGCGGCCAACGTCGCCTGCACGAACATCCTCGCCATCATGCTCCTCAACGACAGCGGAACGGATCCGGAAAAGCCGGCCTGCGTCTGCGCGGAGGGCTCGCTCATTTCCCACGCGAAGCCCTATATGCCCGCGCTGCAGAACGCGCTCGAAAACGGAGCCGCCGCGCTCGGGCGGTATGCGAAGATCGTCGTCGGCAACGAGACGACGCTGCCCGGCTCGGCCGCGGCCGCCCTGCTCAACGCCTGAAAATTTTTCGCTTAACATCAAAAACGCAGAAGCCGTTCGTTGGCTTCTGCGTTTTTTGATGCGCTTCGGTTTGAGATCAGCCGACCTTCAGCGTCTCCCAGAGCGTGTTGATATAGTCGAGCATGTCGGAATCGAGGTTGCGGTAGGCGTAGGCGTTGAGATTCTCGCTGAACTTGTCAAGGCCGACATAGAGCACGTCGTAGGTCTCCTGGCCGATGTCCTCGAGGTATTCCTCGCTCTCATAGACGAGAGAGTTGGGGGAGGCGTAGTAGATATACTCGGCGTTGGCGATGGCCGGCTCCTCGGAGAGCATGTAGTTGATGAAGATCTCTGCGAGCTCCTGGTTCTGGCAGCAGGAGGGGATGCACATGGCGTCGACAAAGTAGTTCGTGGCGGAGGGATAATAGAACTGCAGGTCCACATTCTCGGCCTCGGCGTCGAGCATGGTGAAGTAGTCCCCGGCGTAGTAGGCGGCGATGGCGGCCTCGCCGGATTCCATCATGTTGTAGATCTCGTCCATCACGTAGCTCTTGACCAGGGGAGCCTGGAGCTTGAGCTCGGCGAGGGCGGCATCCCACTCGGACTTGTCCGTCGTGTTGACGCTGATGCCGAGCTTGTACTGGGCCGTGCCGAAGCCGTCGCGGGAGTTGTTGAACTGGAGGATGTTGCCGGCGTACTTCTCGTTCCACATGAGGTCCCAGTCGCCGACGTCTTCCTCGTCGACCACGTTGGCGTTATAGATGATGCCGACGATGCCGTAGGTGTAGGGGACGGTGTAAAGATTGTCGGGGTCGTAGTAGAGGTTCTTGAAGGATTCGCCGATGTACTGATAGTTCGGGATGTTGTCAAAATTCAGCGGGAGGAGCATGTCCTCGGCGGCCATGCGGGCGATCATGTAGTCCGAGGGGATGACGACGTCGTAGCTGACGGCGCCGGCGGAGAGCTTGGCGTACATGTCCTCATTGGAGGCATAGGTCGTGTAGTTGACCTTGACGGTGGTGCCGTAGGTCTCCTTGTACCAGGTCTCGAAGGCCTTGATCGTGTTGAGGGAATCGTCGCTGCCGTCGGAGATGTACTCGCCCCAGTTGTAGACGTTCAGCGTGAGCGTCTTGGAGGAGGAGCCGCAGCCGGCGAGCAGGGCGCAGGCGGAGAGGAGGAGCGCAGCGGTGAGGACGAAGGCAAGGATCTTTCTCATGATTTCTTTCTCTCTTTCTTTTTGGTTTGGCCGCTCTCCCCGCCGTCGCTGAGGTTGGTGATGAGGAGAAGCGTGAGGATGACGAAGAAGATGATGGAGGCGAGCGCGTACATTTTCGGGGTGACGGTCTTTTTGGTCATGTTGTAGATGCGGATGGGGAGCGTCTGGAAGCCGTTGCCGGAGGTGAAATAGCTGATGACGAAGTCGTCCAGGGAGAGCGTGAAGGCCATGATGAGCCCCGTCACGATGCCGGGGAGGATCTCCGGGACCTCCACCTTGAAGAAGGCCTTGAGCGGCGTGCAGCCGAGATCCATCGCGGCCTCGGGGAGCGAGGTGTCCATCTGCTGGAGCTTCGGGAGGACCTGGAGGATCACGTACGGCAGGCAGAAGGTGATGTGGGCGATGAGCATCGTGCCGAAGTTGAGGCTCGTCGCGGCGCCGAAGAAGCGCCCGACGAAGACGAACATCAGCATCAGCGAGATGCCCGTGATGATGTCCGGGTTGATCATCGGGATGTTGGTGACGGAATCGTACATGACGCGCAGATAGCGTTTGCGCAGGCGGTGCATGCCGACGGCCGCGGCCGTCCCCATCACGGTGGAGATGAGGGAGGCGGAGACGGCGAGGATGAGCGTATTGCGCACGGAGACGAGCGTGTCGGAGTCCTTGAACAGCTCGCGGTACCAGCGCAGCGAGAACCCGGAGAAGACCGAGAGGCTCTTCGCGTCGTTGAAGGAGAAGACGATGAGGATCGCGATGGGGGCGAAGAGGAAGAGCATGACGAGCCCGGTGTAGATGCGGGAAGCCGTTTTCATAAAAGTTCCGTTCCTCCCTTCAGACGGCGGTCTTCTTGTTGGCGGCGTGCTGGAGGATCGCCATAAAGAAGAGCAGCACGATCATCATGATAAAGGCGATGGCGGCGGCAAAGTGGAGATTGTTGGCGGTGTACTGGCTCTCGATGGCATCTCCAATGAGATAGAACTTGCCGTTGCCGAGCTTCTGGGAAATATAGAAGGTGCTGATCGAGGGAATGAGCACCATGTTGATGCCGGAGATGACGCCGGGCAGGCTCAGCGGCCAGATCACGCGGCGGAGAACGCCGGCGTTGTTGCAGCCGAGGTCGTGCGCGGCCTCGATGAGGCGGTTGTCCAGCTTGGCCATGACGGAATAGATCGGCATGATCATATAGGGAAAGTAGTCATACACCATGCCGATGACGACGGCGCCCTCCGTCCCGATAATATGGACGGGAGAGAGATGAAGCTTCGAGAGGAGGCCGTTGAGGATGCCGGTGTCCTGCAGGATCGTCATCCAGGCGTAGGTGCGGATGAGGAAGTTCATCCACATGGGGATCATGATGAGCGTGAGCAGGATCTTCTGCGCGCGCGCCGAGGAGCGGGCCATGATGAGGGCCATCGGATAGCCGAGCAGGAAGCAGATCAGCGTGGAGACCGCGGCGAGCTTGAGGGAGCGGGCGAAGATCAGCAGATAGGTGTGCACCTCGCGCGCCGTCTCGCCGGAGGTGACCGTCGAGGTGGCGGTGAAGAAGCGCGTGAGGTTGGAGAAGGTGAAGTGATAGCTGTTGTCCGTCAGGGCATAGTACCCGATGAAGACGAGGGGGACGAGAATAAAGAGCGCCGCCCACACGGAGTAGGGCGTGAGGCAGAAGAGCTCGACGAGGCTCCGGCGCTTCGGGCTGCGGGCGTTGTTCATTCGGCGCTCTCGCTTTCTTCGCCCTCGCCCTCTTCGGCGTCCTCCAGCTCGTCAAACTCGTTGGAATAGGAGGAATAGTCCCCGTAGAGGCCGGAGTATTCGCTCTTGCGCATGACGTGGATGGCGTCGGGCTCGATGGAGAGGCCGATGTGCTCGTCGACGTCGACGAAGTCCGTCGTCTGGATCATCCACTTGAAGCCGTTGATGTCCACGATGATCTCATAGTGCACGCCGAGGAACGTGACCGAGGTGACGACGCCCTTCAGCATGCCCTTCTCCTCGGGCACGATGTCCACGTCCTCCGGGCGGATGACGACGTCCACGTTTTCACGCGGACCGAACCCGCCGTCCACGCAGGGGAAGCGCTGGCCGGAGAAGGCGACGAGATTGTCCTTCAGCATGACGCCGTCCACGATGTTGCTCTCGCCGATAAAGTCCGCCACAAAGGCGTTCTGCGGCTCGTTGTAGATGTCGACGGGCGTGCCGATCTGCTGGATGCGGCCCTCGGACATGACGACGACGGTGTCCGACATCGAGAGGGCCTCCTCCTGGTCGTGCGTGACGAAGACGAAGGTGATCCCCGTGGCCTTCTGGATGGTCTTCAGCTCGCGCTGCATGTCCTTGCGGAGCTTGAGGTCGAGCGCGGCGAGCGGCTCGTCGAGCAGAAGCACCTTCGGGTGGCTGATGAGGGCCCGGGCGATGGCGACGCGCTGCTGCTGCCCGCCGGAGAGGCTCGAGACGCTGCGCTTCTCGAAGCCCTTGAGGGCCGTGAGCGTGAGCATCTCCTGCACCTTTTCCTCGATGACGGCCTTGCTCTCGCGGCGCTCGCGGAGCGGGAAGGCGATGTTGTCGTAGACGTTCAGATGGGGGAAGAGGGCGTAGCGCTGGAAGACCGTGTTGACGTTGCGCTTGTAGGGCGGGAGGTCGTTGATGCGCTCGCCGAGAAAGATCACGTCGCCGGAATCGGGCGTGTCGAAGCCGCCGATGAGGCGGAGCGTGGTGGTCTTTCCGCAGCCGCTCGGGCCGAGCAGCGTCAGGAATTCATTGTCGTAAATGTCCAGGCTGATGTCGTCCAGGACCACCTGGCCGTCGAAGGCCTTGGTGACGTTGCGAAGCTCGATGATCTTTTTCATGCCCGATCCTCCCCGATAAAACAAAAAACGGATAATGCATGCGGCATGCATTACCCGTAAAATGAATTCTCTTCGGCGCAGGCGGAAGTGTGCGCTCCGCCCGCAGAAAGCACAGATCGAATTCAATTGGCATCAGAGTCTATATAGCAAAGAATACTTTTACTACTCTTATTGACCATTTCACAAGTTTTTATGCTGCCGTCAGCACCGGTTTATAGTAACCAACTTATAAAACTTGAGCTTTTAACTCAATCAATAAGGCAACAGAAGTTGCCACCGCACCCCGCGGTTCTCGGCATCCGACCCGGCTGTCCGTTTGGCCTTTTACTCCGGGAGGCCCGGAGCGGTCGACATCCTGCTTTGGATAAACTTGATCCAATTGAGACGGGTGCTATTTTAACAGCACTTGCCCCCCGTGTCAACAAAATTTCTTCGGGATCGCAAAGAAAAAGAGTGCAAATTCCGCCGCATTCCTGTTATAATGGTCGCCATGAAAAATGAGACCCTCGTAAGGGTGTTCGCCGCCGTGCTCGTCGTGATGGCTCTTGTGCTGCTCGTCGCGGGGATCTACGGGCTGAGCAATGCCCGGAATGACCGAAAAGAGAATATCCGCACCTACGATCTCCTCGCCGCGCGGACGGCGGAATACGAGGAGATCAGCACCCGGCTCGCCGGAGAGGACAGCCTCGAGGAGGTGCAGGCGGAGCGGGAGAAGCTCGAGGCGCAGCATGAAAAGAACCGCTCCGACCACCAGATCGCCCTCGCCACCTATACCGCCACGCGCGGCGCCCTGAAGGAGGGCGAGGAGGCCATGAGCGAGGCGAGCGGCATGATGTCCGGAGACGCCGTGTCCGGCATGGCGGGGACCGTCGAGAGCTCCGCCAAGGACTACGGCGGCAAGGTGCAGGAGGCCTACGGGATCGCCGCGGCGGACCTGGAAGCCGCCGCCACGGACCTCGCCGAGGCGCTTCTGGCGCAGGAGAGCGGCATCGAGATCGACCTCGAGCCCTACTATGCCGCCATGGAGATCGCGACGGAGGAGCTCGAAGCCGTCGGCTCGGCCGTCATCAACGACGCGGGGACGATGGCGGGGAGCGCGATGAGCTCCGTGTCGAGCCTGATCTCGGGGCTGCAGCAGCTCGAGACGGCCAAGGAGCAGCTGCAGGCCATGGAGCTGCAGGTGATCCGGGACAGCGTGACGCTCTCCGTGCAGAAGGCGGATCTGGACAAGGAAAGCGAGCAGCTCGAGGCGCTGGCCGAGAAGGAGGCCTCCATCCGCGCGGACGAGCGGCGCCTCACGAGCCTGAAGGTCAACCTCTCCGCCAACGAGCACATCAAGGAAACGCTGCAGCGCAGCAGCGACGTGCTCTCGGCGGCGAAAAGCGAGATGACCCGCTTTGCCGCGGAATACAAGCGGGAGTTCCGATGCGCGCTGCTCGTGAACCTGCTGATGCTCCTTGCCGCGGCGGCCGCCGTGGCAGGCGTCCCGGCCGCGTACGGGAAGACGGAGAAGCGTGCGCTTCTGATTTTGCCCGTCGCCGTATATACGCTCTCGTGTGCCGCGGCGGAGATCTGCAGCCTGCTCTTCTGGAAGGAGCAGCAGTACGCGGCGCTGTTTGCGGGGCTGTTCGGCATCGTGCAGTTCCTGCTGATCCTGCCGAAAAACGAAGAAGAGACCGAAGAGGAAGCATGATCCTCTCCGGTCTCTTCTTTGCTTATAATCGATAGAAGGAAGAAGCGCTCAGCCCTTGTAGCCCATCGGGTTTTTGGACTGCCAGTTCCACGTGTCGCGGCACATGTCGTCGAGGTTGTACTTTGCCTTCCAGCCGAGGAGATCGGCGCTCTTGTCGGGGGAGGAGTAGACCGTGGCGAGGTCGCCGGGGCGGCGGGCGACGATCTCATAGGGGATGTGCTGCCCGGTGACGCGCTCGAAGGCCTTGACCATGTCCAGCACGCTGTAGCCCGTGCCGGTGCCGAGGTTGAAGACGTTCTCGCCGCGGTGATTCGCCATATACTCGATGGCGGCGACGTGGCCGGAGGCGAGGTCGCAGACGTGGATATAGTCGCGCACGCCGGTGCCGTCGTGGGTCGCATAGTCGTTGCCGAAGACGTTGAGATGGTCCCGGCGGCCGACGGCGACCTGGGAGATGAAGGGCATGAGGTTGTTGGGGATGCCGTTCGGATCCTCGCCGATGAGGCCGCTCGGATGGGCGCCGATCGGGTTGAAGTAACGCAGCAGGGCAACGGACCAGCCCTCGTTGGCCTTGACGGTGTCGCGCAGGATCTGCTCGGACATATACTTGGTCCAGCCGTAGGGGTTGGTGCACATGCCGGTGTGGGACGTCTCGCGCAGCGGCATCTCGTTGTCTCCGGAATAGACCGTGGCGGAGGAGGAGAAGACGATGTCCTTCACGCCATGGTCCCGCATGGCCTCGCAGAGCGTGATCGTGGAGAAGAGGTTGTTGTCGTAATACTCCAGCGGCATGGCGACGGATTCGCCGACGGCCTTCAGCCCGGCGAAGTGGATGACGCTGTCGATCCGATACTTTTCGAAGATCCGGTCGAGCGCGGCGCGGTCGCGGACGTCGTTTTCATAGAAGGCGACGTTCTTGCCCGTGATGTCGCGGACACGCTCGAGAGACTTCTCGCAGGAATTGACGAGATTGTCGATGACGACGACGTCGTAGCCCTTGTTCAGGAGCTCGACGCAGGTGTGGCTGCCGATGTATCCGGCGCCACCGGTTACCAGTACGGTCATGGCAGTGGTTTCCTTTCTGATTTTAAGTAGTTATGTAAACTTTATTACGACAAGTTCAGAGCGCAGCTCAGTCAAGAAGCTGCTCGGGATAGGTGCCGTTTGCGCGCATGGAGCGGATCGCCGCGCGGACGGTCTCCATGTCCTCCTTGTAGGTCATGCCGTACCAGGTCTCGGTGCAGTTGAGGATGTGCACGGAGGCACTGCCTTCCTTGATAAGGTCGTTGACCACGAAGGGGAGGAAGTATTCGCACTTGAGCGGGTTGGCGGGGACGTTGACGTCGAGCCAGGCGGGGAAGCGGCCGGCGAGCTCCTGCAGCAGGGAATTGCCGAAGGCCCAGCAGTTCATGGAGACCTTCGTCTCCCCGGAGAGCGGGACGAAGGTCACGCCGTCCTCGGTGTAGGCGCCGTCCTCGCCGCGCTTTTCGATGTGCGTGCGCTCGACGACGTCCGTCAGAAGGCCGTTCTCCTCCGAGCAGACGCCGCGGGCAACGGAGCCGTTCTCCGTGACGGTGTTGCGCAGCAGGTAGGCGACCATGGCGTGCTCGTTGGCCGGGCGGTCCTCCGAGAGGAAGCGGAAGAGCGCGTCGTAGGCGCCGGGGCCGTAAAAGTCGTCCGCGTTGATGACGGCGAAGGGGCCCTTCACGGTGCCGAGGCAGCACATGACGGCGTGCCCCGTGCCCCAGGGCTTGACGCGGCCCTCGGGCACGGAATAGCCCTCGGGGAGAACGTCGAGCTGCTGGTAGACATAGCTCACGTCCATATATTTTTCGATGCGCCGGCCGATGGCGGCCTTGAAGTCCTCCTCGATCTCGTGCTTGATGATGAAGGCGACCTTGCGGAAGCCGGCGCGGTAGGCGTCGTAAAGGGAGAAGTCGATGATGGAATGGCCAAAGTCATCCACCGGCGTGATCTGCTTGAGCCCGCCGAAGCGGCTGCCCATGCCGGCGGCAAGAATGACGAGCGTAGGTTGTTCCTGCATGACGGATGATCCTCCTGCGGTATGTTTAAAATTCTTTCATTGCCTTGCGGCAGTAATGGTTGAACGTGCGCTCCCGGACGAGCGAGGAGGGGTCCATGTGCCCGGGATAGACCTCGAGATCCCCGTCGAGCGCGCAGAGCTTCTTGAGGGAGCGGAACAGGGCCTCCGGGTCGCCCCCGTCGAGATCCGTCCTGCCGCAGCTGCCGCGGAAGAGCGTGTCCCCCGTGAAGAGGGCGCCGTCCGCCAGCAGAGAGACGCCGCCGGGCGTGTGGCCCGGGGTGGCAAAGACCGTGAAGGGAATGCCGGCCTCGGTGACGACGTCGCCCTCGTCGTAGCTTTTGCCGTTTTCGGGCAGGTGATACGGGAAGTAAAAGGACCCGTCCATGGCCTCGGCATCGTCCCTCCGGTTCATGTAGACCGTCGCCCCCGTCTCCTCGAGCAGGGCGGGCACGGCGCCGACATGGTCATAATGCCCGTGCGTCAGGAAGACGGCGACGCATTTGAGGTGATTGTCCTCCAGATAGTCCAGGATCGTGTTGCATTCGTCGCCGGGGTCGATGACGACGCATTCCAGCGTCTGCTCGTTGGTGACGACGTAGCAGTTCGTCTCCAGCTCGCCGACGGGGATGGTTTTGATCAGCATAGAATTTTACAGCTCCTTTGTGTCAAGAAGAATCGTGAACGGGCCGTCGTTCTGCGAATCGACGAGCATGTCGGCGGCAAAGACGCCGGTCTCGACGGGAAAGCCCGCTTCGCGGCATTTTTCGATGACCAGCTCATAGAGGGGGACGGCCTTCTCCGGGCGCGCGGCTTTGGAAAAGCCGGGGCGGCGGGAGCGGCAGTCCGCAAAAAGCGTGAACTGGCTGATGATGAGGATCGCGGCGCCGGCGTCCCTGGGGTTGACGTTGAAGCGCCCGTCGGCGTCCTCAAAGATCCGCAGCCCGCAGATGCGGTCGGCGATCTTCAGCGCCTGGGCCTCGGTATCGTCCTCGTGGATGCCGAGGAGAACGAGAAGCCCCTTTCCAATGGCGCCGCGGACCTCGCCGTCGATGGTGACGGAGGCGGAATTGACGCGGGTGACGACTGCGCGCATGGGCCTTCTCCTTTCACGCCTCGCCGCTGCGGCGGACTTCGCTCACGCCGGAGACGGTGGAGAGGCGGTTCATGATATAGGTGAGCTCCGTCTTGCTGTGCACCTCGAGCGTGATGGCGGCAATGGCGCTTCCGCTGCCCACGTCGCGCGCGGAGAGGGAGCGGACCTTGGCGTTGACGGAGTTGAGCACCGTCGCGATGTCCAGAACGAGGGCCGGGCGATCCTTGGCAATGACGCGGATCGTCGTGACGTAGCTGTCCGTGATCTCCTTGGCCCAGGAGACGGCGATCCAGCGGCCGTCATTGTCGGGCGAGGTGTTCTTGCGGACATTCTCGCAGTCCTTCCGGTGGATGGAAACGCCCTGGCCCCGGGTAATGAAGCCGGTGATCTCGTCTCCGGGGACGGGGGTGCAGCAGCGGGAGAACTTGACGAGGCAGTTGTCAAGGCCCTCCACGAGCACGCCGTGGATCGGGTGCAGATTCTTCTTCGCGTTCTGCTCCCGCCGCTCGGCGGCGTCGGTGACCTTGTCGAGCGCCGTCTTCTTCTCGGCGTTGCGGGCGCGCTGCTCGTCCTTCAGCCGGTGGACGACGCGCACCGCGGCGACGCCTCCATAGCCTATGGCGGCATAGAAATCGTCCACGCTGTTGTAGGAAAGGCGCTTCATGATCGGCTCGAGGAGCTCCTCCGTGAGCACGTCCTCAGGGGCGATCTCGTTGTGGCGCAGCTCGTCCTCAAGCATCTGGCGGCCGCGGATGATGTTCTCGTCGCGCCGCTCGCGCTTGTACCACTGCTTGATCTTCGTGCGGGCGGAGCTGGAGCGGGCGATGGTCAGCCAGTCGCGGCTCGGGCCGGGGGCGGACTTGGAGGTGCGGATCTCGACGATGTCTCCGTTCTGGAGCGCATAGTCAAAGTTCACGATCTTGCCGTTGACCTTGGCGCCGACCATGTGGTTGCCGATGTCGCTGTGGATGTTGTAGGCAAAGTCGATGGGCGTGGCGCCGGCGGGGAGGTTGACGACGTCTCCCTTCGGGGAGAAGACGAAGACCTCGTCGGCAAACATGTCGATCTTCAGGTCGTGGAAAAAGTCCTGCGCGTCGCTCTCCTGCTGGCTCTCCAGCAGGCGGCGGACCCAGGCAAACTTGTCCTCGTCGCCGGCCTGGACGGAGGCGCCGCCGTCGCCCAGCTTGTACTTCCAGTGGGCGGCGATGCCGTATTCGGCCGTGAGATGCATGTCCCAGGTGCGGATCTGCACCTCGAAGGGAATGCCCTCCGAGCCGATGACGGTGGTGTGTACGCTCTGGTACATGTTGGGCTTCGGCGTGGAGATATAGTCCTTGAAGCGGCCGGGAACGGGCTTGAACATCTCGTGGATAATGCCGAGGATGTTGTAGCAGTCCGGGATCGTGTCGACGATGATGCGGAAGGCGCAGAGGTCGAAAATGCCGTTGATGTCGATCTTCTGCGCGTACATCTTGCGGTAGATGCTGTAGATATGCTTGATGCGGCTGTAGACGGAGGCGGTGATGCCCTCGGCCTGCAGCCGGTCCATGATCTTCTTGTCCATGGCGGCCATGAAGGCCTCCAGCTGCGGCATCTTGGCGGCGAGCGTATTCATGATCTCGGTATAGCCGTCGTGGTCGAGATACTGCAGGGAGAGATCCTCCAGCTCCCACTTGGCGCGCTGCATGCCGAGGCGGTGGGCCAGGGGGGCGTAGATCTCCATCGTCTCGAGAGACTTGGAGCGCTGCTTGGCCGGCGTCTGGTAGTCCATGGTGCGCATGTTGTGCAGGCGGTCGGCGATCTTGATGAGGATGACGCGGATGTCCTTGGACATGGCCATGAGCATCTTGCGCAGATTTTCCATCTGCTCGTCTTCCTTGCTGGTGTACTGCACGCGCGTCAGCTTCGTGACGCCCTCCACGATGTCGGCCACGGGACCGCCGAAGCGCTTGGCGATGTCCTCGTGCGTGGCGTCCGTGTCCTCGATGACGTCGTGCAGAAGGGCGGCAATGATGGAGTCCTCGTCCAGGCCGAAGTCGGCGCAGATGTCGGCCGCGGCGATGCAGTGCGTCACATAGGGGGAGCCGTCCTTCCGGGTCTGGCCGGCGTGGGCGGCCTTCGCCATGCCGTAGGCGGAGCGGATGCGCTCGAGATCCATCGGATGGGGGCCCGTGCGGATCTTCTCGAGGAGCGCTTCAAAGAGCGGGTCCGGGTCAAGGCCGATCTTGTCGGGCGGAGACTGGACATTCAGAAGGGAGAGATCTTTTTTTTCGGTGGCGAGCTGAAGCTCGGTCAGAACATTTTCCATAGAGATAGCCTCAAAGAGTCAGGGTGGTCAGCGTAAAATTTCGGTTCAGAGCGGGCGCAGGGAGCGCAGGCGGCGCTGGAGGACCGTGGCCTCCAGGTCGGCCTTGCCGGCGCGCCGTTGGGAGGAGGCGCCGCAGAGCGAGGGCCCCCCGGTAATGAGCCCGGCCTCGCGGAACACGGCGAGGCAGAGGCAGAAGGTCTCGGGCAGCATGCCCTCCGGGCAGCGGGAGAGCACGGCCTCGGGCGTTTCCCCCAGCGAGAAGGAGCTGCCGAGATGCTTCCAGACGCGCACGAAGTCCGCCCGCTCGGGGAGATAGGGGGAGAGGGCGCGGAGATAGGTGCCTCCGGTCTCCAGCACGTCGCGGCAGAGCTCGCTGCCGTCGTGCACGCGCAGGGCGCAAACGGAGAGCTGGACCGAGACGCGGCCGCGGAATTCGTTGATCTGGGGCTGGAAGGCGAGGTCGAGCCGGTCGCCCTCGTGCAGGGAAAAGCTCTCGGAGGTGTGGGAGAAAAAGATCGCGTCAAAAAGCGTCCCGCCCGCGTCGACGGTCAGCTTCAGGTGCTTCCCGTGGCCGACGTCGGAAAAGCTCTGCAGGCGGACGCCGAGCAGGCAGAGCACCGGCTTGGGATTGCCGTTCCCGTAGGGCTCGAGCCGGTCGAGCGAGCGGACGTTCTCCACGGAGAGGAGAGACGGATCCGTAATGAGCAGATCGCACACCACATCCGGGACGTCCTCCGGGCGATGCGTTTCGTAATAGGCGCGGATGGCGGCGCGGAAATCCTCGATCTTGTCGCGCCGGATGTTGAGCCCGGCGGCAAGCGCATGCCCGCCGAAGCTGACGAGATGCTCGGAGCACGCGGAGAGAGCGTTGAAGAGGTTGAAGCCACCGTAGCTGCGGCAGGAACCCTTGCCGACCTCCTCTCCGAGATAGATCATGATCGTAGGGACGGCGTACTGCTCCGCGAGGCGCGAGGCGGCAATACCGATGACGCCCTGATGCCAGGTGTCGCTCGCGAGGACGATCGGGCCGGAGGGCGGATGCCGGCCGACCTGGGCCGTCGCCTGCTTCCAGATCCTGTTCTCGATCTTCTGGCGCTCGCGGTTGAGCTCGCAGAGCTCGGCGGCGAGGCGGGCGGCCTCGGCGGCGTCCCGGCTCATGACGAGGTCCTTTGCCATGATGGCCTGGCCGAGGCGGCCGGCCGCGTTGAGGCGGGGCGCAAGGTTGAAGCCGATGGCGGAGGAGTTGACCGAGCGGCGGTCAATGCCGCATTCCTTCAGCATGGCGGCGAGGCCGAGGCGGGGCTCCGTGCGCAGCTGCTCGATCCCCTTGCGGACGAGGAAGCGGTTCTCGCCCTCGAGGAGCATCACGTCCGCGATCGTGCCGATGGCGACGAGGTCGGCATACTGCTTCAAAAGCAGGTCCGCGCGGCCCTCGCAGGCGCAGGCGAGCTTGAACGCCATCCCGACGCCCGCCAGGTGCGGGTTCGGATAGGTGTCGCCCGGCTGGCGGCAGTCGATCACGGCGGCGGCCGCGGGGAGGGCGCCGCCCTTGCACTCGTGGTGGTCCGTGATGAGCATGTCGATGCCGAGGGAGCGGGCGTAGAGCGTTTCCTCGACGGCCGTGATGCCGCAGTCCACCGTTACGACGAGCGTGACGCCCATGTCGCGGAACTTGTCGAGCGCGCTGCGGTTGAGGCCGTAGCCCTCGTCGTTCCGGTCCGGGATGTAGGGCTCGACCGGGAGCCCCTTCCCGGAAAGATAGTCCGAGAGGAGGCAGGTGGCCGTAATGCCGTCGACGTCATAGTCGCCGTATACGGCGACGTGTTCTTTTGTTTCCATGGCCTGCCGGAGGCGCCGGACGGCCGTTTCCATGCCGAGAATGCCGAAGGGGTCGTGCAGCCGGTCCCGGCTGCCTTGGATGCGCTCGTTGGCTTCCTCCACGCCCGTGATGCCGCGCAGGGCGAGGACGGAGGCGAGCAGCGGGGGAAACCCCGCCTGCACCATCGTCTCGGGCACTTCGGGCACGCGATAATCGATCTTCCAGTTCACAGCTTCTGATTCTACTTCCATCCTATTTTCTTAATCAAGCATTTTAACAGACTTGCCCGCCTAATTCAACCTCCCGCCCTGTGATATTTTTCGAAGGCAACGGAAGTTTTTTTCTTGCAATCGGTTAAATATTAATGTAACATATATACCATGGTGAGATTTGTGCTTGCGGTGCAAATGCCCGTCAAAAATAAAAGGAACGGAGAGGCGATCATGGAAGAGACGAAAGAGACCAAAGAAGAGATCACAGTCGAGATCGAAGAGATCCCGGAAGAGAAGAGCGAAAAAGAAAAGCCGGAAGAAAAAACGGAAGAGGATACGGCGGATATCACCGTTGAGATCGTGGAGGAGCCGGCCGAGCCCGAGGCGCCGAAGAAGAAGGTCGCCTTCGTTGGGTCGGAGTGCTTCCCGTTCGTCAAGACGGGCGGGCTGGGGGACGTGATGTTCGCCCTGCCGAAGGCCCTCGTCAAAAAAGGCTACGAGGTGCGCGTCTTCCTCCCGAAGTACGGCTGCCTGAAGGAAAAATACAAGGCCCTGCCGCAGACCGTCACGACCTTTGACATGGACCTCTGCTCGGACGGAAAGCGCTACTACGTCGGCGTGCTCGAATACGAGCAGGACGGCGTGATCTATGACTTTATCGACAACGAGGAGTTCTTCGCCTGGGGCAACCCGTACACGGACCTCTACGTCGACATCCCGAAGTACTGCTACTTCAGCAAGGCCTCCCTCTGCGCGATGCTCGCGCTGAACTGGGTGCCCGAGGTCATCCACTGCCACGACTGGCAGGCGGCCCTCGTCCCCGTCTATCTGCGCACGATGTTTGGTTCCACGGCGCTCGGAAGCTCGAAGACCGTCCTCACGATCCACAATCTCCGCTTCCAGGGCATCTGCCCCGAAGGGCATATGCGCTACTGGTCCGGCCTGCCGAACGTCGCCTTCTGGGGCGAGAACATGACGATGGGCTACAACACCGTGAACATGATGAAGGGAGGGATCTCCTTTGCCGACATGGTGACGACGGTGAGCCGCACCTATGCCGAGGAGATCAAGACGCAGTTCTACGGCGAGAACCTCAACGGCCACCTCTCCAACCACAGCGGCAAGCTCATTGGCATCGTCAACGGCATTGACTGCGACATCTGGGATCCCTCCGCGGACGAGCGCATCCCGAATCCCTATTCCGTCGAGGACGCCATCGAGATGAAGATGGCCAACAAGATGGCCCTGCAGGAGAAGCTCGGCCTCACGGTCGACCCCTCCAAGATGCTCATCGCCCTCGTCTCCCGCCTGACGGACCAGAAGGGCCTCGACCTCGTCAACACCGTCATGCTCGACGTGCTCGACGCGAACACGCAGGTCGTCGTGCTTGGCACGGGCGACAAGAAGTATGAGGATTCCTTCCGGTATTACGAATATGTCCACAAGGGAGAGATGTGCGCCTGCATCACCTACGACGAGGCGCTCTCTCACCAGTTCTACGCCGCGGCGGACGCCTTCCTCGTCCCCTCGCTCTTCGAGCCCTGCGGTCTCACGCAGCTCATCGCGATGCGGTATGGCACCGTCCCCATCGTGCGCGAGACGGGCGGGCTGAAGGACACCGTCGCCCCGTACAACAAGTATACCGGCGAGGGCAACGGCTTCACCTTTGACAATTACGACCCCATCCTCCTGCTCGACGCCATCAACCGCGCCAAGACGCTCTACTTCACCGAGCGCCCCTACTGGAACGCCATGGTCCTGCGCGACATGGAGAAGGATGTTTCCTGGGAGGTCTCCGCAAAGGAGTACGACGAGCTCTATACCGCAATGACGGCGATCTGAAGCCTGTGATCAAAACAAAAAAGAGAAGGCCGAAAAAGCCTTCTCTTTTTTGTTTTGCAAAGGATCAGACAACACCCTGCGCCATCATGGCCTCGGCAACCTTCAGGAAGCCGGCCACGTTGGCTCCGACCATCAGGTCGCCCGGCTTGCCGCACTCGACGGAGGCGTCGTAGCAGGCCTTGTAGATGTTGCGCATGATGTCGTGCAGGCGATTGTCGACCTCTTCGAAGCTCCAGCTGAGGCGCATGGAGTTCTGGCTCATTTCGAGGCCGGAGGTGGCGACGCCGCCGGCGTTGGAAGCCTTGCCGGGGCTGTAGAGCAATCCGGCACCCTTGACGGCATTGATGGCGTCCGGCGTGAGCGGCATGTTGGCGCCTTCGAAGACACCGATGCAGCCATTTGCAATCAGAGCCTGGGCACCCTCGACGCCCATCTCGTTCTGGGAAGCGCAGGGGAGAGCGATGTCGCACTTGAGCGTCCAGATGTTGCGGCAGTTCTCATGATACTCTGCGCCGGCAACCTCGTCTGCATAGACGCTGATGCGCTCGCGGCGCTTCTGCTTGATGTCGAAGAGGACATCGAGGTTGACGCCGTTGGGATCGTAGATGTAGCCCTTGGAGTCGCTCATCGCGATGACCTTGCCGCCGAGCTGGTAGACCTTCTGTGCGGCATACTGGGCAACGTTGCCGGAACCGGAGACGATGACGTTCTTGCCTTCGAAGCTGTCGTTGCGGAGGTTCTTGAGGGCTTCGAGCGCATAGTAGCAGAGGCCGTAGCCGGTGGCCTGGGTGCGGGCGAGGGAGCCGCCAAAGGTCAGGCCCTTGCCGGTGAGGACAGCGGCATCGAAGCGGTCGGTGAGCTTCTTGTACTCGCCGAAGAGGAAGCCGATCTCGCGGGCGCCAACGCCGATATCACCGGCGGGAACGTCCGTGAACTGGCCGATGTGACGATAGAGCTCCTGCATGAAGCTCTGGCAGAAGCGCATGACCTCGGCGTCGGACTTGCCCTTCGGGTCAAAGTCGGAGCCGCCCTTGCCACCGCCCATGGGAAGCGTGGTGAGGGAGTTCTTGAGGATCTGCTCGAAGCCGAGGAACTTCATGACGGAGAGGTTCACGGTCGGGTGGAAGCGGAGGCCGCCCTTGTAGGGGCCGATGGCGGAATTGTACTGGACGCGGAAGCCGCGGTTGACATGCAGCTTGCCGTTGTCGTCCGTCCAGGGAACGCGGAACTCGATGACGCGCTCGGGCTCAACGAAGCGCTCGATGAGGCCGGCCTTTTCCCACTCGGGATGCTTGTCGATCACCAGCTCGAGAGACTCGAAGACCTCGGCGACCGCCTGCAGGAACTCGGGCTCGTGGGCATCGCGGGTGGAGACTTCGTCATAGACGCGCTTCAGGTAGGCATTCGTGATCATTTTCTATACACTCCTCTAATAAAAAATGTTGACGGGATCTCTGCACATCCGCCGGCTCAATGACGGATTTGCTGCTTGACTATATCTTATCCGTATGGATAATGCAAGCGAAAATCCGAAAAATCATACTTTTTGTGTATGATTACTATAATGAAAAAAGTATGGAAAGGCCCGCCGGCGAAAACCGGCGGGCCTTTTTTCGGTTTTGGGAGGGGAGATCAGTCTCCCATAATAATGGCGTAGCTTTCGCTGACCGCGCTCTCCTTGACGTTTCCGCCGGAGATGTTCAGCTCGACGACGGCCGTGCTGAATTCGTCTCCGCGCGTGCTGGCAAAGGTGATGGCGGAGAGATAGCTGCCGGAGGGGAGATCCACAAGGGAGATCGAGGTGGAGCTTGTGACGCGGACGGCCTTGCCCTTCTGCGTGCCCTCCTTGCCGGTGTCCGCCTTGGAGGTCTCATAGACGGGCGTGATCTTGCTGCCGGGGAGAATGTCGGAGACGTTGCGGCCGATATAGTCGGCCTCGTAGGCATCGTCGTCCTTGTAGGCGCCGTTGATGACGAATTCTTCCGTATCCTTGTCGTAGGCGAAGACGAGCGTGGCCTTGTCGCCGTCGAGAAGGACGGGGGAGCTGTAGGTCACGGTGTAGGGCGTGTCGGAAATGACGCTGACGGAGAGAAGCTGGCCCTCCAGCGCGATCCACTTGCCCTCGAAGGCCGTGCAGAGGTTGCCGTCGCCGTCGAGGAAGGCTTCGGAATCCGTGCCGTAATAGATGATGTCGTTGTCCTCGACACGGGCCATCGTGAGGCCGATGTTCTGCATCAGCTCCTGTGCCTCGGCGGAGACGGCGACGGAGTAGTTCCCGCCGTCCTCCAGCGTGACGGGGGCGGAGGCGACGGACTTGAGCGCCGTGAGGTCAATGGTCCTGGGCGGCGTGATGTCCTTGTCCTCCAGGGCCTGCTGCATGTCCTCGCTCAGGCAGCCGGCGGACTTGTAGAAGTAGAGCGCGCTGAGAGCGTCGGTGGAGGCGATGTTGTCGACATAGTCCATCAGATAGAGGACGGAATTGGTCGAGGTGACATGGTCCGGATAGTAGACGGAGAGGCCCTGGGAGCCCTCAAGGATGCTGTCGGAGCGGGTGTAGAGGACGGCGGAGCGGAGCCCTTCGCGCACGGGGGCGACGGCGTCGGCCAGCTCGTCGGGCAGATAGTCCAGGAAGACGCCGAGGTCAATGGTGTTGAAGATGTCCGAGACGTCTCCGGCGTAGTGGATGGAGCTGTGGGCGGCCTGGCTGACGGTGGAGAGCAGGCTCGGGTCCTCGCTGAGCGAGGAGAGGATCGTCTCCGCGAGGTCCTCGTAGGCCCGGTAGGTCTCGGCGGCCTCGTGGATATCCAGGACGGAGAAGGTGACGTCGTTCGGGGCAAACCAGGAGAGAGACATGTTCAGCTGCAGGCGGGCGTAATAGTCCATGTAGCTGTCGGCAATCGCAAGGCCGACCTGGGCGCCGTTCATGCTCGGGTCGTCGGCCAGCTGCTGCAGCCAGTCGGTGTAGAACCAGCCGTAGCCGGGCTCGACCTCTTCGCTGCCGGCGAAATAGCGGCCGTAGCCGTCGAGCTCTTCCATGACCTCGCCGCTCGACATAAGGCAGGCGTCAAAGCCGATGAGCTCAAAGGCGGGAGACTCGATGTTTGCGCGGTAGACCTTGCCGAGGGCCTCGCGGATCTGGGAGAGCGAGAAGCTCTGGTTGTAGATCTCGTCGTGCCCGTAGCCGAAGGCGCCGGAGCCGTGATCCCAGAAAATGAGGATCTTGTGGTCGGCATCGTGGTTCTCCTCGCAGTAGGAGAGGAAGTCCGCCAGGGAATCGACGGTGGCCATGGAGTGCGAGGGCTCGCTGTATTCCTCCGTCAGAGTATCGCCGGAATAGACGAAGCGCTGCACGCGGTTGGGGTTGATGAGGGGATCGGTCCAGTGCGTGGCGCCGCCGGTCTCAATGACGAGCTCGATGTTCTCGGGGAGCGTCACGCGCGTCATCTCGCGGATGTCCATGGTGGCGGCGCCGTCCGTGACGGCGACGGTGACGTCCTCCGTGACGGGCGTGGAGCTCGCCGCTTCCGGAGCGTCGATATAATACATGGGGCCGGGGAGCTCAAGGCCGGCAGCGGAGATGGTCTCCGTATATTCCTGAAGCTCCGTGAGGCGCTGCTCCCGCGAGGCGGAGCTGTTGTCCGAGCTTTCGAGCGAGGAGAGCGTGCTGATCATGCTCGAGAGGTCGTTCTGCCCGTCGCTTTCCAGATTGGAGCCGATCATGTAGACGTAGATGGCCCAGGTATCGTCCGAGGAGTAGCCGGGCATGGCCTTGATGGCGGCCTGCGCGTCCTCGTCGGCCGGGATCAGGGCGCGCTCGGCCTCGGGGTCGGCCTCCGAATAGCCGGCGCTGACGGCATCTTCCGCGATGGTCTGGCGGATATAGGTGATGAAGTGATCCGAAGAGATGAACTGCGCCGCGATGATCGCAAGGACGATCAGAACGGCAGCCACCTTCGCCAGCACGGAGAGGATCTTGAGCCACAGCGGGCGGGCCTTGCGCCGGGCCTTGCGCAGCATGCGCTTGCCTTTGCGCTCCGCGCGGTATTCCTCGCGGACCTGCTTCCGCTCTTCCGAACGGGCGGCTTTTTCTTCCTTAGTCATAGAATCTGCGTTCCTTTCTTTAAAGAAAAATACAGAATTATTTTATAACGCTTTCTTTCCCGTGTCAACTCTGCTATTATTTACAAAAATAAGAAAAGCCGAAAGGAGCCGGACATGGAATTTCTCTTTGCCCCGATGGAGGGCGTGACGTACGCGGAATTCCGGCGCGTGCACCGGGAGCACTTCCCGGGCATCGCGGAGTACTATACGCCCTTCCTCGCCCCGAATCCGACGGGAGACTTCCGCAAGAAGTTCCTCCGCGAGCTGACCGTCGACCGGGCGTCGGGGGCGAGAGTGATCCCGCAGATCCTCGCAAACAGCGCGGAGGCCTTCCTCATCACGGCCGATACGCTCGGCGAGCTCGGCTTTGACGAGGTGAATCTCAACGCCGGCTGCCCGTCGGGAACGGTCGTCGGCAAGCACAAGGGCGCCGGCATGCTCGCCGACCCGGCCGCGCTCGACGCGTTTCTCGAGCAGATCTTCTCCAAAGGCGGAATGAAGATCAGCGTGAAGACGCGCATGGGCTACGAGAGCACGGAGGAGTTCGCCGCGCTCATGGAGATCTACCGGCGCTATCCGCTCTCCCGCCTCATCGTCCACGCGCGGGACCGGAAGGGGCAATACAAAAGCGTCCCGGATCTCGCGGGCTTTGCCGCCCTCGCCGGGGGCTGCCCCTTTCCCGTGACCTATAACGGAGACGTCTTCACGCCCGAGGCCCTGCAGAAGGTGAAGGCGGCGGCGCCCTGGGCGCAGAGCGTGATGCTCGGGCGAGGGCTCGTGGAGGATCCGGCGCTTGCGCGCCTTCTCTCCGGCGGCGCGCCGCTCTCCCTTTCCGAGCTGACGGATTTCCACGACGCCCTCCTGTCCGCCTACCTCGGCACCGGCCTGAGCCCGAATTACGCCGTCGAGCGCATGAAGGGCATCTGGTATTACATCCGCTATCTCTTCCCCGAGAGCAAAAAGGAGCGCAAGCAGCTCCTGAAGGGAAAGACCCTCGAAGAATACCGCGCCTCCGCCTCCCGCATCTTCGATACCTGCCGCTTCGACCCGACGGC
>R17__coassemble_340_pt1 | contig 26016 bp, 22 predicted proteins | sample R17__metabat2_high_PE_024 | metagenome-assembled genome bin R17
GCATGGATATTGAGATCCTTCTTCATCTGCAGTATTTTCGCAATCTCACGGACAACCTGCTCTCGCCCCTGATGCTTTGGATGAGCAACTTTGCCGTCGGGTTCTGGCCGGTCGCCATGGCCTGCATGGTCTACTGGGTGTTTGACCGGCGGGCGGGGAAGCGCATCCTTGCGGGCTTCGGGCTGGGCGTGCTGGCAAACGGACTGCTGAAGCTGACCTTCCGCATTACGCGCCCCTGGCTGCGGGACGGGCGCGTGCAGCCGTATGGAGATTCGAAGGTCTCCGCGACGGGCTATTCCTTTCCGAGCGGACACAGCACCTTTGCCACGGCGCTCTTCGGCGGCATGGCCTGGTGGCAGAGAAAGCGGAACACGGTCCTTTCCATGGTGCTGCTCGCCGCCATGCTCCTTACGCTCTTTTCCCGCAACTATCTGGGCGTGCATACGCCGCAGGATGTGCTGATCGGCTCACTGACGACGATGCTTATGATGTTCTTCGCCTATCAGATCGAGGAGTGGACGGACCGGGACCCGAAGCGGGACCTCTACGTCATCGCGGGAGGGCTCGTGCTCTGCGCGGTGCTCGCGCTCTATTATCGGAGCATCAACATCCAGGCCGTTTACGACGAGGCGGGGACGCTTTCGGTGGACCCGGTCAAGATGAAGGCGGACTCCTTCGAGGGCATCGGCTTTATTTCCGCCTTTGTCGTCTGCCGCTTCTTCGAGCGGCGGTATTTCCACTTTGACACGCGCCTGAACCGGAAGGACCGGTTCATCGTCGGCGTGTTCCTCCTGATCCCGCTGCACTGGTGGTGCACGAACATCTTCACGATCGTGTCCGCCTATGACCGCGGCCTCGCGCGCTTTACGACGCATGCGGGCATCGTCGTCTATGCGCTGATCGTCGCGCCGCTGATCCTGGAAAAGATCCGCCTGCCGCAGTGGATGCGGGAGGAAAACGTCCTGCAGACGGAGGACTGAGCTCCGGCAGGAACGGAACGTTTGAGAAGGAGATGAGTTCGTGAAAAAATGGGGGCAGAAGATCCGCAAGGCGTTTCTCACCGGCGGGCTTTCCCGTGAGGCTCTCGAGAGCATCGAGCCGATGCTGAACGAGAGCAACTATAAGACCTGGCGCGTCATCGCGCCCTGCGCGGCAGTCTACTTTATCCTCATCTTCCTCTCCAGCTTTTCTCTCAAGAGCATTTCCGTCAACGAGGCGACGTATATCGTGATGACGGTCCTCTTCGCGGCGGCCGCCGTCGCGCTCCGCACGAAGGTGACGGCGGAGTCGAGGGCGCTGAAGCCGCTGATCTATATGCTTAACGCGGCACTGCTGCTCTTCTCCATTATGATCGGCGTTGTCGCGTCGCCGGACTATCTCGCGGTGACGTATTTCGTCTTTCTCATCGCGCTCCCGATGGTGACGCTCGGGCCGCCCTGGGTCATGGAGATCCTCCTGACGGGGAGCGGCGTCGTCTTCGGCATTTTGTGCGTGCGCATGAAGTCCGGCGCCCTGCTGCAGATCGAGCTGATCAATCTCGTCTGCTTCTGGGTCGTCTCGCTGTTTCTCAACGCCATGATGGGGAGCAGCCGCCTGCGCGGCGTCTATCTGCAGCATTCCGTTGCCCAGGACAACAGCCGCGACCCTCTGACGCACGTCAACAACCGCGTCGCCTACAACCGCCTCAAGGAGGCGATCGACCGGAAGATCCGGGAGATGTCGGCCTCGCCCTTCGCCGTCGTGGTGTGCGACGTGAACTATCTCAAGATGGTCAACGACTCGGCCGGGCACGAAAAGGGCGACGAATATCTCCTCCGCAACTGCCAGAAGATCTGCCAGATCTACCGGCACAGCCCGGTCTACCGCATCGGCGGAGACGAATTTCTGGTCTATCTGACGGGGCAGGATTATTCCAACCGCGAGGAGCTTCTGAACCTCACGCGGAACATCTGGCTCAGCGAGCAGACGGCGCAGCTCTGGCAGAGCATCAGCTTTGCCGCCGGCATGGCGGAATTCGAGGCTATGAAGGACACCTGCTTTGCCGAGGTCTACCGCCGCGCCAACGACGAGATGCAGCAGTACAAGCGGAGAATGCATGAGGAGCGCTCTTCTAACGAGCGCGCTCTCGAGGCCGGGCTGGAGCTGCAGGACGCTCCGCGGGAGGCGCTGCCCGCCGGAAAGCGGACGATCCTTGTCATTGAGGACAACGCGCTCAACCGCGACATGCTCTGTACGCTCCTGGAGGACCAGTATCTCGTCCTGCAGGCGGAAAACGGGCAGGAGGGCCTGAACATCCTGCGCAAAAACAGCAATATCTCCGTCGTCCTGCTGGACATGGTCATGCCGGTCATGGACGGGACGGAGTTCCTCCAGATCGTCCGCAAGGATCCCTTCCTCAGCCAGATCCCGATCATCATCACGACGGAAGACAATTCGAAAGAGATGGAGGAGCGCTGCCTGACGCTCGGCGCCAAGGATTTTATCCGCAAGCCGTATAACCCCAATGTGCTCATCAGCCGTGTCGGCAATATGATCGCGTTCCGCGAGTCCGCCTCCGTGCTGTCGGCCGTGGAGTACGACGAGTTCAGCGGGCTCTATACCCGCCAGGCCTTTTATCACTACGCGGAGTCCGTTCTTTACGGCGATCCGGACGGGAGATACGACCTGATCCTCTTCCTCGTGGACGACTACAAGCTCATCGCGGAGAAGTACGGCGCGCGGATCGCGCTGGCGCTGCTGCAGAATGCCTCGGACTTCTTCAAGAGCTGGAAGCAGGAGGATCTGCTGCTGGCCCGGCTCGGGCAGGACACCTTCGCCTGCCTCGCCCCCTTCCGGAAGGAGCTGACGGACGACGAGCTCGCCCTGACCTGCAGCAAGCTTCAGGAGCACGCCTCGCTCCCGCAGCTTCCGGTGAGCTTCAAGCTCGGCGTCTACGAAAATGTGCCGCACAACGAGCCGCCCGCGATCCTCTGCGAACGGGCCATGACGGCGCTCGAGACGATCCGCAGCAAGCAGGGGAAGCGCTTTGCGCGCTACGATCAGGCCTTCCGCGACAGGCAGGACCGCATCTTCCGCATCGAGCAGTGCATGCAGGAGGCCTATGAGCAGGATCAGTTCAAGGTCTATTATCAGCCGAAGCACGACGCCGCGACGGGCAAGCTCATCGGCGCCGAGGCGCTGATCCGCTGGATCCACCCGCAGTACGGCTTCATGTCGCCGGCGGACTTTATCCCGGTGTTTGAAAAGAACGGCTTTATCACGATGGCGGACTATTACGTCTGGAAACGGACCTGCGCCAATCTCCGCCGCTGGGCGGACGAGGGGATCCCCGTCGTGCCGATCTCCGTCAATTCCTCGCGGCGCAACTTTGAAAACGCCGATTATCTCTCCCTCCTGCGGGAGTCGATCGAGAACGAGGAGATCGAGCCGGAGTTTCTGCACATCGAGATCACGGAGTCTCTCTTTATCAACAATCTCGCGCCCATCGTGGAGCGCCTGAAGCAGTTCCGCGAGGCGGGGATCCAGGTGGAGATGGACGACTTCGGCACCGGCTATTCCTCCCTCAACGCGCTGGGCTCTCTGCCGCTCGACGTGCTGAAGCTGGACATGTCCTTCATGCGGCAGGCGCACGACGAGCGGAGGATCCAGGTCCTCAAGGCGTCGATCGCCCTGGCCAAGTCGCTCGGGCTGAAGACCATTGCCGAAGGCGTCGAGACCGAAGAGCAGCTGGAGCTTCTCCGCTCGCTGGGCTGCGACGCCATCCAGGGCTATTACTTCTCCAAGCCTCTCCCGGAAGACGAGTTTGAGGCCTATATGAAGAAATGCGCAGAGGAATAATAAAAGCTGCCGGATCCTTTTTAAGATCCGGCCGCCTCCTGCGCGCCGTCGCGCCCTGGGCGGTCCCGGGCGGGTGCATCGCGCTCGGCGCGCTCATCGTCGCGCTCGGGCGGCATCGGGCCGCGTTTACGCTTGTCGGCAGCGCCGTCGCCTTTGCGGGCGTGCTCCTGCCGCTCGCCGCGCCGAAGCTCTGCCGGAAGGTGAGCGAGCGCCTGAAGGAGGACGCGGACATTCTGGAATATCTCGCGGGGCGGGATCAGTATCCCATGATGCTCGACGATGTCCCCCTTGCTTCCCAAAAGGAGGACGAAGAATGATCGTTTTAGTGGATATGGACGACGTGCTTGAGCTGCTCGTGGACGCCGTCGTGAAGCACGTCAATGATATTTACGGCACGCATGCCAGGGCGGAGGACGTGAAGGAATGGGACCTCTCCAAGGCCTTCCCGACGCTGACGCACGAGCAGGTCTACGCGACGGTGGACGATGCGGAGCTCTGGGACCTCGTGCAGCCCATGCCGGGCGCCGCGGAGGCGCTGCAGAAGATCATGGCGGACGGAGACGAGCTTTATATCGTCACGGCCTCGGAGCTCGGAAACCTCAAGAAGAAAATGCAGGACGTGCTCTTTAAGTACTATCCCTTCCTGGACTGGTTCCAGGTGATCATCACGCACAAAAAGCAGCTGATTTGCGGCGATGTCCTGGTGGACGACGGGCCGCACAATCTGACGGGCGGCCCATACCGCAAGATCCTCTTCGACGCCGGGCACAACCGGAGCTTCGACGAGAAGAGCGTGGGCGCCGTGCGCGTGCACAGCTGGGAGGAGTGCTACCGCGAGCTCTGCCGCATCCGGCGGGAGATCGAAGAAAAATAAAAATAAAAAAGATCCCTTTCGTTTTCCTCGGCGGAGAACGAAAGGGATCTTTGCGTTTCGGGCTTATTCCTTGCCCTGCTCTTTGAGATAGTCTCTCAGATAGAGGATCGCCTGGCGGTAGCCCTCGAAGCCGAGGCCCATGTAGGTCTTGATGCAGGCCATGCCGGCATAGGAGATCTGGCGGAAGCTCTCGCGCTGGCTGACGTCGGAAATGTGCACCTCCACGGCCGGCAGCGCGACGGCCTTGAGCGCGTCGAGAATGGCGACGCTCGTATGCGTGTAGGCGGCGGGGTTGATGACGATGCCGTCAAAATTCCAGTAGGCCTCCTGGATCTTGTCGACGATCGCCCCTTCGCTGTTGGACTGGAACAGCTCGCATTCCACACCCGCCTCCTTGCAGGAATAGCGGATATAGTCCTGCAGCGCGGCAAAATTCTTGCTGCCGTAGACCTCGGGCTCGCGGATGCCGAGCATGTTGATATTGGGCCCGTTGATGATAAGGATTCTCATTGCATTGCCTCCATGATCTGTTGAAGCGTTTCTTCCAGGGTGCCGTTGTTGTCGATGGAAACATCGGCAAAGCGCTCATAGAGCGGCCGGCGCTTTTCGTAAAGGACGGAGAGGTCCGTGCTCTGGGAGATGGGGCGCCCGTCCGTCGGGAGCCGGCGGAAGTCCCGCCGGAGCCAGAAGATCGTGCCGTTCTGGTGGAGGAGGGGATAATTCTCCTCCCGCGTGACGACGCCGCCTCCGGTGGAGAGGATCCGGCCGCCGAGCTTTCCGGCCTCGGCCGTGCACTCCGTCTCGAGCTTGCGGAAGCCCTCCTCGCCGCTCTCGGCGAAGATCTCCGGAATGCTCTTGCCGGCTTTCTCCACAATGCGCGCGTCGATGTCGATCGTCTCGCGGCCGAGCTTCTCGCTCAGAAGCTGCGCGACGGTGCTCTTGCCGCTGCCCGGCATGCCGATGATGACGATGTTCTCCATCTCGCGCCGCAGCATGCGCTCGATGCGGTCGATCTCCGCGTCAGGGATCTCGCAGCCGATAAACCGCTCGCAGGAGCGCTTCGCCTGGGCGACGAGCATATAGAGCCCCGTCGCATAGGGAATCTCGAGCGCTTCCGCCTGCAGGGCGAGGGCCGTGCGGGAGGGATTGTAGACCACGTCCAGCACGCCCGTGAGACGCGGGAAGCGGGCGAGGTCGACGAGGCATTCGCCGTTGTGCGGATACATGCCGACCGGCGTCGTGTTGACGAGGATCTGCGCGTCTCCGTGGAGCGCGGGGAGATTTTCATAGTTGACCTCGCCGCTGCGGGAGACGACGGCGATCTCCGAAGCGCCCCGGGAGCGCAGCACGGCCACGGCCATGACCGAGGCGCCGCCCGTCCCGAGGACGATGCATTTTTTTCCATCAACGGTGATGCCGGCCTTTTCCATCATTTTCCCGAAGCCGAAGGCGTCCGTGTTGTCGCCGAAGAGCGTGCCGTCCTCCCGGCGGACGATCGTATTCACGGCGCCAATGGCGCGGGCCGTGTCCGAAAGCTCGTCGAGGAAGGGGATGACGGTCTTCTTGTAGGGGATCGTGACGTTGAGGCCTTGGAAGCTGCCGCTTTTCAGGAAGGCCTCGACCTCCTCGGGTTCCCTTTCAAAAAGCTCGTAGCGGTAGTCGGCCAGCTGGGCGTGGATTTGGGGAGAATAGCTGTGCCCGAGCGTGCGGCCGAGCAGGCCGCAGGTAATTTCCTTGTTCATTTCAGATCACCTCACTGTAGGAGCCGAGATAGGTGAACTGGTCCGTTGTGGCGGAGAGCTCTCCCATCAGCTGAATAAAGTTCGGGGAATAGACCGGGACGTCCAGGTCAAAATAGAACATGAATTCAAAATTCTTGTCCGGAATGGGGCGGCTTTCCAGCTTGTTGAGGTTGATGCCGAGGGCATAGAAGCGGGAGAGCAGCTTGTAGAGCGAGCCGGGCTCGTGCGGGAGGACCAGCATGAGGCTCGTGCGGTCCGCGCCCGGGAGGATCTGCAGATCCTTCGAGATGACGATGAAGCGCGTGAAGTTGTTGCCCTTGTCCTGCACGGAGCTCTGCAGGCACTGCAGACCGTAGAGGCGGGCGCAGGAGGAGGATGAGAGGGCGGCGAGATCGTGCCGCCCGGACTGCGCGACCGTCTTCGCGGCGACGGCCGTGTTGGCGACCGGCGTGATCTTCACGCCGGGGAAGGTCCTGAGGAAGGCGGCGCACTGGTTGAGCGCCTGCTCGTGCGAGCAGATCTCGCGGATGTCCTCCGGCTTCGTGCCGGGCAGGGCGAGCAGATTGTGGTCGATCTTGATGCGGACGGAGCGGACGATGCTGAATTTGTGGCGCATCATGAGGTCATAGACCTTGTTGACGGAGCCGGCCGTGCTGTTTTCCAGCGGGATCACGCCGTAGGGGCACAGGCCCTGCTCAATGGCGGTAAAGACATCCTCGAAATTCGCGAAATAAAAAATGTTCGGATGGGAGAAAACACGCTCGCAGGCGATCTGGGAGTAAGCCCCCTCCACGCCCTGGCAGGCGACGGAGGCGCCGTGCGGGAGCATTTTCGGCGAGGACTCAATGGCGGAGGAGATCCGGTCCGTCAGGTCGTTCGCGGCAAAGAGGATCCGGTTCTGCCGGCTGCGGCTGAGCTCGAAGATGAGGGAATAGAGCGAGTAGCCGTATTCCGTCATGTCCGCGGGGAGCATGGAGGCGATGGAGGCGAGCTTCTGCCGCTCCCGCACCGGGTCATAGACCGGCATTCCGCTCTCGCGCTTGTACTGCGCCACCTCGGAGGAGACGTTCATGCGCTTTTCAAAGAGGGAGACGAGCTGGCGGTCGATCTCGTCGATCTCCGCGCGCAATTCTTTCAGGTCCATTCTTCTCTGTCCTTCCTGCTCTCAAGGAGAGCGTCATAGATCGCGATCGCCGCCGCGGCCTCCACGACCGGGACGGCCCGCGGGACGATGCAGGGATCGTGGCGGCCCTGGATCGAGAGCGTGGCGTTCTGCATGGTGCGCAGATCGACGGTCTGCTGCGGCTTTGCGATCGAGGGCGTCGGCTTGAAGGCCACGCGGAAGCGGATCGGGGCGCCCGTCGAGATGCCGCCGAGGATGCCGCCGGCGCGGTTCGTCTCCGGGAAGACGGAGACGCCGTCCGTCCCGTAGGGGTCGTTGTTCTCGCTGCCGCGGAGGCGGGCGGCTTCAAATCCGAGGCCGAACTCCAGCCCCTTGACGGCGGGAATGCCGAAGACGAGGGCGGCAATGCGGTTTTCAAGCCCTCCGAACATCGGGTCTCCGATGCCCTCGGGCATGTGGAGAACGGCGCATTCCACGATCCCGCCAACGGAGTCTCCCTCCCGGCGGGCATTGAGGATCGCCTCCTGCATTTTCTCGCCCTGCGCATCGTCTGTAACCGGAAAGCTCTTTTCGGCCGTGGAGGCGCTGAGCTCGCCTTTGTCCGGAATGCCGGCCACCTCCGCAATGCGGGAGATCACCGAGATCCCCTCCTTCCGGAGCAGCTGCAGGCAGAGCCCGCCGACGATGCAGAGCGGCGCCGTCAGCCGGCCCGAGAAATGGCCGCCGCCGGTATAGTCCTGCGCACCGCGGTAGCGCATTTCGCCGGTATAGTCCGCATGCCCGGGGCGGGGCATGTATTTCAGCTCGGAATAGTCCTTCGAGCGCGTGTTGGTGTTATAGATGAGCGCCGTCAGCGGAACGCCGCAGAGGCGGCCGTTGAACAGCCCGGAGACGAACTCCGGCCGGTCCGCCTCGGCGCGCGGCGTCGAAAGCGGGCTGTTCCCGGGGGCGCGGCGCTGCAGAAAGCTCACGAGCTCCTCCAGATCCGGCGCAAAGCCGGCGGGGAGCCCCTCAATCGTCACGCCGATGGCGGGGGAGTGCGACTGGCCGAAGATCGTGAAGCTGACATTGCCATGATAGGAGCTGCTCATGGGAGCACCTCCAGACCGTCCAGCACCTCCCAGAAGCGGGGGAAGGACTTGGCCGTGCACTCGCTGCCGAGGACGGTCACGTCGCCCGCACAGAGCGAGGCGGCGACGGCGGCGGCCATCGCGATGCGGTGGTCGTTGCAGGAATCCACGGCGCCGCCCTGCAGAGAGCCGCTGCCGTGAATAATGAGCCCGTCGGAGAGCTCCTCAACGCTCCCGCCGAGATCCTCCAGCAGCGCCGAGGTCGAAGCGAGGCGGTCCGACTCCTTGAGGCGGAGGCGGGAGGCGTGAATGATCTGTGTGTCGCCCTGCGCGGCGGCCGCGACGACGGCCGTCACCGGCACCAGATCCGGGACGTCGCTCGCGTCCACGGTGCAGGCGCGAAGCTGCCCCTTGCGTACGGTGACGGAGCTTCCGTTTTCCTCGACCTGCGCGCCGAAGGAGCGCAGAACGTCGAGAAACTTCCGGTCTCCCTGGAAGGTGTCGGCCGGGATATTCTCCACCGTGACGCCCTCCTCGCTCAAAGCGCCCATGGCAAGGAAGAAGGCGGCATTGGAGCAGTCTCCCTCCACGGCGACGGAAGCGGGAAGCGCATAGGTCTGATTGCCGGGAATGTGATAGACGTTGTTGAACTTCTCAAAGCGGATCCCCGAAAGGCGCAGCGCGTCCTCCGTCATCCGGATGTACGGCTCGGACTCGATCACCCCCGTGACGGTGAGCACGCTGTCCCCGTCCAGCAGGGGAAGGGCGAAGAGCAGGCCGGAGACGAACTGCGAGGAGACGCTTCCCGTGATCTCAAAGCTGCCCGGAATCAGAGAGCCGGAGACGAAGAGCTCCGTGCCGATCCATTCGAGATGCATGCCGTGCGCGCGCAGCTCGTCGTCCAGCGGATGGAGAGGGCGGCGGGAAAGGCGCCCGCCCGTGAGGAAGCGGACGCTTTTGCCGAGCGCTCCGCAGACCGGGATCAGAAAGCGCAGCGTGGAGCCGCTCTCGGCGCAGGGCAGCGCGGGCATCTGCAGCGGATGCAGCTGCGCGGGCTCCACGAGCAGCTTCCCGTCACCGGACGGAGAAACGCGCGCGCAGAGCGCGTTCAGGCAGCGCATGGTGGCCGAAATGTCCAGAGAAAGATCCGTGCAGTCAACGCTCACCGGCGTTTTGCCGAGGGCGGCACAGATGAGGAGCCGGTGCGCGTGCGATTTGGAAGACGGGGCCGCGACAATGCCGGAGCGCCGGCCACAGGGTACAACAGTGTCCATAAAAAGAATAGCCTCTTTTCAGCAGCCGCCGGCTTTGAGCCAGCGGAGCATATCGTCAATGGAAATGGGGATGATGTCGCAGGAGCCGATCTCGGTCGGGACAACGAGATGCATTTTTCCCCCGGCGATCTTCTTGTCCGAGCGGCAGGCCTCGTAGAGCTCTTCGGCGGAGTACTCCGTCTCGGTCGGGAGGCCGTAGGAGCGGAGAAGCGCGATGACGCGGTCCCGCACGGCGGCGGAGCAATAGCCGAGCGCGCAGGAGGCACGCAGCATGACGGCCGTGCCGATCGAAACGGCGAGCCCGTGCGGCACGGCAAAACCGCTGCACTTTTCCACCGCATGGCCGAAGGTGTGCCCGAGGTTCAAAAGGCGGCGCGTGCCGCGGTCAAATTCGTCCGCATGGACGATCTCGCTCTTCATCTCCACGCAGCGGGCGATGACGCTCTCCTCCTGCTCGCGGATGTGCGTTTCCTCGATGCGCCGGAAGAGCGCGGCGTCTCCGAGAATGCCGTATTTGATCGTCTCGGCGCAGCCGCAGAGGTATTCCTCCTCCGGGAGCGTGCGCAGCGTGTCGGGGTCACAGAAAACGGCGAGCGGCTGATAAAAGCAGCCGGCCTGGTTCTTGGCGGCATTGAGATTGATGGCCGTCTTGCCGCCGACGGAGGAATCCACTGCGGCGAGAAGCGTCGTAGGGATCTGAATAAAGGGCATGCCGCGCACATACGTCGCCGCGGCAAAGCCGGTCAGGTCGCCGGTGACACCGCCGCCGAGGGCAAAGAGACAGTCCGTCGAGTGAATGCGGCGATCGCAGAGAAAGTTCAGCAGCTCGCCGTAGGTGGCGAGGCTTTTGGCACCCTCGCCGGACTCATGCAGAAAGGGGATCACTTCAAACCCCGCGCTCTGCAGAGACTGCGCGACGCGCTCTCCGTAAAGCGGAAAGACCTTCTCTCCCGAGATCAGAATGGCCTTCCCCGGCTTCGTCAGGCGGGCGCTTTCCGGCCCGACCCGGTCGAGCAGGGAGCGCTCGATGGTCACGTCATATTCTCTCGATGCCGCAATGTGGACAGCCGTCATCTTCCATCGACCTCTTCTTTTCTTCGCCGGCCCTCGTCCAGAAGGGCGACGAGCGTCTCGCTGTCGCCGGAGGCGATCGCGTCTTTATATTTTGACAGACTGTCGATATAAAAGTCAAGCTCTTTTAGAACATATTCGCGATTTTCCATAAAAAGCTGGGCCCAGAGCTCGGGATTGAGCCAGGCGACGCGCGTCATGTCCTTGTAGGAGCCGGCGGAAAAGCCCTTGTGCTGCCCGGCGGAGGGACTCTTGATGAAGGCGTTGGAGACGATGTGCGGCATTTGGGAGGTAAAGGCGATCATGCGGTCGTGCTCGTCCGCCGTCGTCACGGTGATCTTGCCGAAGCCCGCGGGGGCGAGGAGCTGCTTTACGCGCTCGAGAAGCTCGATGTCGTCAAACGTGGGAGGGACGATGACCATCGGGGCGTTGTGGTACATGTTGGCGCGGGCGTATTTGAAGCCGGAGTTGTGCGTGCCCGCCATGGGGTGGCCGCCGAGGTAGGTGATGCCGTATTTCTCCGCAATGGGGAAGCAGAGAGAGCAGACCTTGCGCTTGGTGCCGCAGGCGTCGAGGACGACCGGCTTCTTCCCGATATACGGCGCCATCTCCTCGAGAAAGGCGGCCGCCGCCTCGGGATAGACGGCGATGATGATGAGATCGCAGGTGCCGATGTTCTCCCGCGTGAGCTCGGCGTCAACGTCTCCGCTGAGCAAGGCAAAATCCAGCGTGCTGCGGCTGCGGTTATAACCGAGGACGGTCTCTCCCGCCTCGTGGTAGGCCTTGGCAAAGGACCCGCCGATGAGCCCGAGGCCGACTACTCCAAGCGTCATCTCTTGATCACCTCGCGGATCTGCCGCACCTCGCGGAAGAGGGCGTCGTATTCCTCCGGCGTCAGAGACTGAGCGCCGTCGCAGAGGGCGTGCATCGGGTCGTTGTGGACCTCGATGATCATGCCGTCCGCTCCCGCGGCGGCTCCCGCCAGCGCCATCGGCCGGACGAGCCGGGCAAGCCCGGTGGCGTGGCTCGGATCGACGATGACGGGGAGATGCGTCAGCTCATGGAGCAGGGGAACGGCGGCGAGGTCGAGCGTGTTGCGGGTATAGTCGTCAAAGGTGCGGATGCCGCGCTCGCAGAGGACAATCTGTTCGCTGCCACCCGCCATAATGTATTCCGCGCTCATGAGGAGCTCCTTCATCGTGTTGGCAAGGCCGCGCTTGAGGAGCACGGGCTTGTGCATTGCGCCGACCTCGCGAAGAAGATCGAAGTTCTGCATGTTGCGCGCGCCGATCTGAATGAGGTCGACGTCTTCAAAAAGCGGCAGATCCTTGACGCCCATGACCTCCGTCACGATAGGGAGGCCCGTCTCCGCCCGGGCGATCTTCAGAAGCTCCAGGCCGGTCGCCTTGAGGCCCTGAAAGTCGTAGGGCGAAGTGCGCGGCTTGAAGGCGCCGCCGCGGAGCATGTTGGCGCCGGTCTGCTTGACGGCCTTTGCGATGGCAACGATCTGATCCTCGTTCTCCACCGAGCAGGGACCTGCGATCATGACGAAGTTCCCGCCGCCGATGCGGACGTCTCCCACCGTGACCACGGTATCGTCCGGGTGGAACTTGCGGTTGCAGCGCTTGAACGGATCCGTGACCGGCTTGACCGAGTCTACGATGTCGAGGCTTGCGACCAGATCCTTGTCGATGCGGGAGGTGTCTCCCACGAGGCCGAGAACGGTCTGGAATTCGCCCTCGGAAAGATGAATGTCAACGCCCTGGTTCTTCAGCCAGTTCATCAGCTGCTCGCGCTTTTCCTTGCTCGCTCCGTGTTTGAGAATAACGATCATATCAAGATCCTCCAAAAAGAATTTACAAAATAAAAAGGGCGCCGCAGGCTATCCTGTGGCGCCGGGCTTTTCCTCGTCCGCTTTACCGCATCACAAAACAGCCTTACCGGAACGCCCGGTAAAGTAATAATAAAAATAAGATGCGGTAAGGATCATTTTCATGGCAAAACTCCTGCTTTGATGCTTAAAAGCTTTACAGTGCTAAAGTATACCACAGTTCCCGAGAATGTCAACAGGAAAATGGCGGCAATTTCCGCCGTTGTGGGAAAAGAAAAGCTGTGGTACAATAGTTCGAAAAGAAGGTGAGGAAAATGCAGAGGATCCTGTCCGTCGAAAACATGCGGCGGAGCGATGAAGCAGCCTGCAGAGGCGCGGTCCCCTCGCGGGAGCTGATGGCGCGGGCCGGGGAGGGAATCTTCCAAAGTACGCCGTGGCGCGCCCCGGTCGCCGTCGTCTGCGGGAGCGGCAACAACGGGGGAGACGGCTATGTGCTCTCCCGGCTTCTCCATAAGGCCGGCCTCCCGGTGAAGCTCTTCCTGCTGAAGGAGAAATTCTCCGAGGACGGGGCGTATTACTTTTCTCTTTGCCGCGCCGAAGGGATCGAGACGGAGCTCTGCACGGAGGAGACGGACTTCTCGTCCTTCGGCTCGATCGCCGACTGCCTGTTCGGCACCGGCTACAACCGCGCGCCGGAGGGGCTCGCGAAGGCCGTCATCGAGGCGATCAACCGCAGCGGGGCCTTCGTCGTTTCGGCCGACATCAACAGCGGCCTGAACGGAGACAGCGGCCTCGGAACTGTCTTTGTCCGCTCGGATCTCACCGTGAGCATCGGGTCCTGGAAGCCGGGGCACTTCCTCGGCATGGCCAAGGACGCCATGAAAGCCAAGCTCAACCTCGACATCGGCATCGAGCCGCTCGAGGAGCCGTATCGGCTTTGGGAGACGGAGGACGTCCGGCAGCTTCTGGGGACGCGGAAGAACTTTTCCAACAAGGGGGACTACGGCTATCTCGCCCTCGTCGGCGGATCCCTCCGCTACAGCGGGGCCATCCGCCTCGCGAATCTCTCCAACTGCGCGATGCGCGCGGGGGCGGGCGTGGTCAAGCTGGCGGTCCCAAAGAGCCTCTGCAGCGCGATTCTGCCCTCGATTCTGGAGAGCACGCTCTTCCCGCTCAGCGAGGAGGACGGAAGCATACGGTTTGAGGAGAGCGAGTTTCGCGAACTGATCCGCGGCTGCAGGGCGGCCGCCTTCGGCATGGGCGTCGGGAGCGGCAGCGAGACGGAAAAGGCGCTGCGCTTCCTGCTCTCGGAATATACGGGAACGCTCCTTCTCGACGCCGACGGGCTCAATGCTCTTGCCCGCATCGGCCCGGAGGCGCTGCGGACGGCCGCCTGCCGCTGCGTTCTGACGCCGCATTTGAAGGAATTTTCCCGCCTGTGCGGGAAGAGCATCGAAGAGATCAACGCCTCGCCCATCCCGCTCGCCCGACAGTTCGCAAAGGAAAACGGCGCGATCCTGCTCCTGAAGGGCCCTTCGACGGTCGTCACCGATGGCGAGAGGGTTTGGATCACATCGACCGGCTGCCCGGGCATGGCAACGGCGGGGAGCGGAGACGTGCTCTCCGGCATCGTCACGGCGCTCTGCGCCGCGCATCCGGGAGAGCTTGCGGAGGCCGCGGCATCGGCCGCCTTTCTCAACGGGCTGGCCGGGGAGATCGCCGAGGAGAAGAACGGCGCTATCTCCATGATCGCCTCGGATACGGCCGCCTGTCTCCGGGACGCCGTGCTCCGCGTCACGAGGGCGGCGGAAGAATGAAGAAATTTTTTGCGGTCCTTTTCGCGCTGCTTGCGCTTGCGGCAGGAGCCGCTCTGCTCGGCATCGGCGTCGGCGGCATGGTGGAGCATAAGGAGGAGCTTCTCGGCGACGTGAAGAGCCTCACAAATGCGGCGGCCAGCAAGGTCTCCGGTACGCTCAACGGCCTCATCGCGCTTACGGGAGAGGGGAAGGTCATCGAGGAATCCCAGATCCGCTCCCTTCTCGGCAGCGGCATCACCGGCGAGGGCTATGAGTTCGATACCGATTATTATCCCTATTACGCCTTCCTGGCGGAGAACGAAAAGGCAGTCTACCGCCAGGCCTACGCCAATGCCGCCCAATATGAGACGACGTTTCTCCTCTCGCAGAACGCCAATGCCGAAGAGGTGGAACGGGCGCTGGACGCCTTTTTCTACGACCATCCCGAGCTCTTCTGGGTCGAGACCTCGTACGGATACACCTATCTCGTCACGGGCGTCTGCCTCCAGGTGACGCTGCAGTTCAATTTGACAAAGGACGAGATCCCCGCAGCGCGCAGTGCCTTTGACGCGGGCGCGGACGAGATCCTGAATGCGGCCTTGCGCTTCGGCACGGAGTATGAACGGGAAAAATACGTGCATGACGCCCTGCTCCAAAAAACGGAGTATGATTCCGAGGCGGTCTTTTCCCAGAGCGCCTACAGTGCTCTGGTGCTCGGAAGATCCGTCTGCGCGGGATATGCGCGCGCCTTCCAGTATCTGATGTGCCGCATGGGCATCCCGACCTATTACTGCACCGGGACCTCCGAGGGCAGCCACGCCTGGAACATCGTCAAACTTGGAGGGGAGTACTACAACGTTGACCTCACGTGGGACGATTCCGACCCCGTTTCCTACTATTTCTTCAACCGCACGGACGCGGACTTCGCCGCCACGCACACACGGGAGGGAGCCTCTCTTTCGCTTCCCGCCTGCACGGCAACGCAGTATCGCGGCCTGGAAAACAACTTCGGCCCCGGCTTCTTCGGATATCGCTGATCGTGCGGATAATAGAAAGGACTCCGGAAATTTCCGGAGCCCTTTGTTTTTATCACAGGCGCGGGGAAAATCAGGCTTCCCAGGAGAAGTCCTGAATGTAGTAGAAGCCCTCGAAGGGGATCGTGCCCGGGTTCAGGCCTTCCTGATAAGCAAAGACCATGACGGGGTTGTAGCAGACGCAGTAGACGGCCTCGTCCTGAACGATGGAGAAGATCTCCTCGTAGATCGCGATGCGGGCGTCTTCATCGACGGTCTCAACGGCCTCATTGAAGAGCTCTTCCACGCGCTCGTCGGACCAGCGGGCATTGTTTGCCATGCCGATGTAGTCGCTCTCCAGAGCGAGGGAGACCTGCTGCGTGTCGCCTTCCAGCGTCATCTGGAGGCAGGAGACGGTGAAGTTGCCGGAGAGAAGCTGATCGTAATAAGCGTTGGCCTCAAGCACTTCGATCGTCGTCGTGATGCCGACCGCCTCCAGGTTGGCCTGAACGACCTGAGCGAGAAGCTTGTAGCTTTCACGGATGATCATCTTGCCGGCGTCAAAGCCGTCGGGATAGCCGGCCTCGGCGAGGAGGGACTTGGCCATTTCAGGATCGTAGGTGTACTGCTTCTGGGACTCGGAGTAGCCCTCGCGGTCGGGCGTCAGGAGGTTGGAGTTGGCAACGGCGAGGCCTTCCTGCGTAGCAATAATGATGGACTCGCGGTCAACGGCGTAGTTGATGGCCTGGCGGACGAGAACGTTGTTGAAGGGTTCGACCTCGGTGTTCATGGTGATGAAGCCGAAGGTGGAGGTGTCAACGTTTTCCAGAACGACGCCCTTTGCCTTCTGCAGCGTGGAATAGACGGAGGGGTCGACCTCGGCGAAGTCGATCTGGTGGCCCTGAAGGCCGATGGACATGGAGGCAACGTCAGAGATGACCTTGATGGTCACGTTCTTGATCTCGGGGCAGCCGCCGTAGTAGTCTTCAAATGCGGCAAGCGTGATCGTGGTTCCTTCGTTGTGGTCGACAAAGACATACGGGCCGCAGCCGACCGGGGACTGGGCGAAGGTGTTCTCGTCCACGGATTCATAGTAGCTCTTGCAGCCGATGGGAACATCGACGACGCTGCGGAGGAAGGGAGCGTAGGGGCCGGAGGTGTAGACGTTGATGGTGTAGTCGTCAACGATCTCCCAGTGGTCCATACCGTCGACCATCGTGCCCTGGTATTCGGAGGCGGCGCAGAGATCCAGGCTGAAGCCGATGTCTTCCGCCGTCAGCTCGGTGCCGTTGTGGAAGAGGACGCCCTGACGGAGATGGAAGGTGTAGCAGCAGCCGTCTTCGCTGATCTCCCAGCTTTCCGCGATGCGGGGGATCATGTCGCCGGTCGGATCCTCGGGGTCGTCAAGCGCGAGGGTGTCGTAGATCTGGTTGACGAGGTTGGTCTCAATGGTGGTGGTGGTGTTCACGGGGTGGAGCGTCTCGTAGTCGGTGTCGACGGCGATGACGATGGAGTCCTTCGCCTCTGCAGAGGCAGAAACGGCGGCGAAGGAAAAGACCATTGCGAGGGAAAGAAGGATCGCGAGGAACTTTTTCATGGTTTTTCTCCTTATTTTATTATATTCAATATCTTCAAAAGATATTCAATATTCAGTCGCAGCGGGAAAAATCAAAGGTGCGGTGAGTGTAATGGTCGATGAGGTCGATGGCGGCCTCCACGTCCTGCTTGGCGATGACGGAGCACTTGCTATGGGGATAGCGGTCGACAAGCGCAATGCCGGCCACGCGGACGCCCTGGTTGGAGAGGTTCATGCTGCTCGCGTCGGTGCCGCCGCGGTCCATGACGCCGCGCTGGTAGGGAATGCTGTTTTCCTCGCAGCAGGCGAGCATCTCGTCCACGAGATATTCGTCCAGCATGGCGCTCGGGTCGCCCAGCGTCACGCTGACGCCCTCGCCGACGGCGTTGCAGCCCTCCAGGTCGCAGGGATAGAAGTGGTCCGGCGTGACGTCGACCGAGATGCCGATGTCCGGCTTGACCTGCGCCGCCGCAGCTACGGCGCCGCGGCAGCCGACCTCCTCCTGCACGGAGAAGACATAGTAGACGTCGTTCGGCCCGGTGCCGGCATTGCGCTTCAGGGCTTCGATAAGAAGGAAGCAGCCGGCGCGGTCGTCAAAGGTCTTGGCGGAGATGCGGCCGTTCTGCAGCTCGTAATAAGGGCCGATAAAGCCGGCGTAATCGCCGCACCTGACGTGCTTTTCCGTCTCCGCCTTGGAGGTGCAGCCAATGTCGATATAGAGCTTGCCGGCATCGTTCTTGGCCTCTTCGATGTTGCCGCAGCAGCCGACGACGCCGACTGTGCCGTTCTGGAAGACGACCTGGTCGTTATAAAGCGCGGCCGTCCAGACCCAGCCGACATGGCAGACGCGGATGCGCCCGTCCTCTTCGATCTTCTTGACCTGCAATCCGATCTCGTCCATATGCGCAGAGAGCATGATCTTTTTGCCGAGCGGACCGGCAGAGCCCTTCTTGAGGGCGATGATGTTGCCGATATTGTCAACATACGCCTCGTCGGCGAGATCGCGGATCTCGCGGAGGATGATGGAGCGGACGGCCTTTTCCCGCCCGGAGACGCCCCAGGCCTGCGTCAGCTCCTTTAAAAGTTCATAGTCAGCCATTGCTGCTTCCTTTCTCAGCCCCGGATTTGAGGAGGCTTGCTTTTTCTACCCAGCGCGTCTGGTTCATCAGCGGGTGATGGAGGCTGATGGCGTCCGTCGGGCATTCCATGACGCAGCAGCCGCAGTACCAGCACTCGTCCGGGAAGGAGACGACCGGGTGGCAGCCGCGCTCGCCGGGCGTCATAACGTCGATCATGCAGGCTTCCATGCACTGCCCGCAGCCGATGCAGAGCTCCTCGTCAAAACGAAGGGGGACCGCCGGAGGGGTCGTGCGGAAGGAAAATTCCGGATATTCGTTCATGGATTTCCCTCCTCGATCTTTTCCACCATATAATCCTGATTGTATTCCTCATACTGCGAGCGGACGTCGCCGGCATAGTTCAGGGGAACCTCGCGGCGGAGCACGCTTTTGCCGTCCTGCCGGATGCAGATGAAGGGGGCCTTCTCCTGCCCGTCGTCGTCGCTGCGGTAAAACTCCAGCTTTTCGCAGGTCTGGTGCCGGGCGAGGCAGGCCTGAAGGATGATCTGCGCGACCGTGAGGATATCGAAGACCTCCAGCAGGCGCATCAGCTCGTGCGGATTGGCCGCGTAGGCGAAGGGCGCAATGTCCTTTTCGTAATGGGAGAGCAGCTCCACGCCGGAGAGCAGCAGCTCGTCGCGCTTGACCTCACCGCAGTAGTTCTGCATGGCCTTGGCGATGGCCTCGTTGAGCTCCTTCCAGCTGATCCCGTTGACCGGATCGGCGGAGAGCGGACGATAGACGCGCTCTTTTTCGGCGGCGATCTGCGCCTCGTCCGCGGGAGGCGGGGAGGCGTGCGCGGAGGCGTAAGCGGCGGCCTTCCGCCCGGCGTAGGAGCCGGTGGAGGCGGCGTGCCCGTAGCAGTTGGAGGAGAAGAGCGCATCCCCGCAGACGAAGAGGCCGGGAATGTTCGTCATGAGGTTCCAGTCGTTCATATAGCCGCCGGGCATGCCGAAGAGCTGGCGCTCCTGCGGGAGAAATTCCGCGCTCGTCCACCCGACGCCGTAGCACTGCAGAACGTGCTTCGTCGGATCAAAGCCGGCCTTCGTGAAGTTGCCGTAGACCGGGACGTTCGTCTTGCCCTCCTGCCCGACCATCATGCCCCAGATGACCTTGCGCTCCAGCTCCGGCATCGTGGAGAGATCGGCATAGAAGGGAAGCTTGTAGCCCATTTTGCTCAGCTTGTCGTAGGGGAGCGTTTCGGGGCCGTCGTATTCATATTTGGCCTGCTCGATGTTGCCGCCCTTGAGGAAGTAATGCTGCCCCTTGGCCGGCTGAAAGCGCTCACTGACCGTGGAGAGCAGGTTGCCGTCCCGGTCGGCATAGGGAATCTCTTTGCCTTCGGCGTCGACCAGGGAGGCGGGGTACCAGGTGTTGTGGTTGTTGCCGGCGCTGTAGGGCGGGAAGGAGCGGCCGGCGGAGGAAAACTCCGCGCGTACGGATTTTTCCATCATGTTGAATTCCGCACCGATCCGCCAGCCCATGGCATGCCCGTCTCCGATGCACTGCAGCGGGCGGAACTCGCACAGGCCCGGATGCGCCGAGGAGAAGAGCCAGACGCGGGCCGGCCGGGACATCGCCATCACGACGGCCTTGGCAGTGAAGACATAGAATTTTCCGGTTCTCGTGTGGATGCCGGTGGCGCCGATGCACCTTGCGCCGTTGCGCCCGCCCTCGGTCAGGAGAGAGGTCACCATCACGCGGTCTACGATCTCGACGCCGAGCTTGCGGCATTCCTTGGCCATGGCGGGCTTGAACGTCGTGCCCCAGATGCGGATCGTAAACTTATTTTTATAATCGTAGGCGAACATGAGCTTGGTCCGCTCGTCGCGGAACTCGGCCCCGGCAAATTCATCCTCTGTGTCGCGGATCTTGCCGCCCATTTTCTCGATCTCCTGCAGATGGTCCCAGCCCTCGCGGCACTCGATATAGTGGGAGATCGCGTTGTTGTAGCCGTCGTTATCGTCGAGCATGGCGGAGACGAGCTCCTCGGGCGTCACGCCGGAGCAGGGATTCGTTGCGGCGGATTCCCAGTGGTCGCAGCCGGAACCGCCGGCGCCGCTGCGGCGGGTGGCTCCCTTTTCCACGAGAATGACCTTCTGCCCCTTCCGGGCGGCGGAGATCGCGGCCATGCAGCCGGAGATGCCTCCGCCGAGAACGAGCACGTCCGCTTCCAGCCGTTCCATTTCTCCGACTTCGGAGGGATACGGCCAGCGCGCTGAATTATCCATAGGGATTTGGCCTCCAAAATATATTTGCTTTAAATCGCTGAAACAAACAAGAGTTATATTAGCAAAACAAAAGCAACTTTGCAAGCTTCAATTGACAGAATTGCCGATTGATTTTTGCGGATAGCTGTGTTATTCTCAATTCGCCTATTTAAAGCGATGATAATTTAAAGCAAATTTCCGGGGTAATCATTATGTACAAATATGTAATCAAGCGCATCCTGCTGACGATTCCGGTCCTCTTCGGCGCCATCCTTCTCGTCTATGCCATCATGTACCTGACGCCGGGCACCCCGGCGGAACTCATGCTGGGCATTACGGCCAAACCGGAGGATATCGCCGCCCTGAACCACAAGCTGGGGGCAGACCTGCCGTTTGTGCAGCAGTTCTTCAACTATATCAAGGGGATCGTGCTGCATTTTGACTTTGGCACCTCTTACCAGAACGGCCTGCCGGTCTTTAATTCCATCATGGCCCGCTTTCCGTGCACGCTCAAGCTGGCCATCACCTCGACGGTCGTCGGCTGCGGGATCGGCATTGCGCTCGGGATCGTTTCGGCCGTCAAGCAGTACAGCTGGGTGGACAACCTGCTGACGACGCTTGCCATGTTCTTCTCCGCCATGCCCGGCTTCTGGCTCGGGCTGATCCTTATGATCATCTTCGCGCTGCATCTCGGCTGGCTGCCCTTCAGCGGCGTGGACGACTGGAAGGGCTATGTCCTCCCGACGATCACGCTCGCCCTCGGCAATGCCGCAAGCGACATGCGCCTGACGCGCTCTACCATGCTTGAGTCGATCCGCCAGGATTATATCCGCACGGCCCGCAGCAAGGGCGTCCCCGAGCGGAAGGTGATCTGGAAGCACGCCCTCCGCAATGCGCTTCTGCCGGTGGTGACATCCATGGGCATGGGCTTTGGTGCCTCTCTGGGCGGCGCCGTGATCGTGGAGACGGTGTTCGGCATGCCGGGGCTCGGGATGCTGATTGTGACGGCAATCCGGCAGAAGGATACGCCGGTCGTCCTCGCGGCGACGCTGTTCCTCGCGGCACTCTTCTGCATCGTGATGCTCGTTGTCGATATTCTCTATGCGTATATCGATCCGCGCATCAAGGCCATGTACAAGTCCTGAGAGGAGGAAAGGAAAATGACAGCTGCAGCTCCCTCCGTCCCGAACGGAAAGAAATATAAAAAGAACAGCCAGGCCAAAGAGATCTGGCGCCGTTACCGGAAAAGCAAGACGGCCATGCTCGGTCTTGTGATCCTCACGATCATTATTCTGATCGCCATTTTCGCCAATGTCATCGTGCCTTATTCCAAGGCCGTGACGCAGGACATTCCGCACCGCCTGCAGAGCCCGAGCGCGGAGCACATCTTCGGCACCGACGAGCTCGGCCGCGATGTGTTTGCCCGCATCGTGCACGGCTCGCGCTATTCGCTTGCCATCGGCATCGTGACGACGGTCTTCTCCATGCTCATCGGCGGCTTCCTCGGTGCCGTATCGGCCTATTACGGGCATTGGGTGGACAATGTGATCATGCGCCTGACGGACGTCATTATGAACGTCCCTCCGATCCTCCTCAGCCTGGCCGTGGTCGCGGCGCTGGGCGCCAGTCTGAAGAACCTGCTCATTGCCATCACGGTCTCCTGCGTTCCCTCCATCACGCGCATGGTGCGCTCGGTCGTCCTGGGCGTGGCAAAGGAGGACTATATCGAGGCTGCCAAGAGCCAGGGCGCCTCGGATATGCGAATTATTCTGAAGTATATCATCCCCAACTCCATGGGGCCGATTATTGTAACGGCGACGATGAATGTGGCGGCCATGATCCTCTCGGCCGCGGGGCTGTCCTTCCTCGGGATGGGCGTCCAGCCGCCGGCACCCGAATGGGGCGCCATGCTCTCCGATGCGGAGACCTATATGTTCACGGCACCGCATCTGCTGTATATCCCGGGCCTTTTCATTGTGCTTTCGGCCCTGTGCTTCAACCTCTCCGGCGACGGGCTGCGCGATGCGCTTGACCCCAAGCTGAAGGACTAAGGAGGAAAGAATCGTGGATGAATTGCTGAAGGTCGAAGACCTGCAGATCGATTATAAGACCGACCTCGAGACCGTTCATGCCGTCAACTCCATCAGCTTCGAGCTGAAGCGAGGAGAGACGCTCGGCCTCGTCGGAGAGACCGGCGCCGGCAAGACGACGACGGCGCTTTCTATCCTGCGCCTCCTGCCCGAGCGTACCGCTCGGATCAATGCCGGGAAGATCTTTTTTGGCGGAAAGAACATCCTGGAGATGGACGCAAAGGAGCTTCAGCTCCTGCGCGGAGAGATGATCTCCATGATCTTCCAGGATCCGATGACGGCCTTAAACCCCGTGCTGACCGTCGGCGAGCAGATCGCGGAATCGCTCCAGGTCCACAATGACGGCAAGCTCAGCAAGGCCGATATCGAGAAGCGGGTGGAAGAGGTCCTCTCCATGGTCGGAATTTTGCCCAGCCGGAAGAAGGACTATCCCCACCAGTTCTCCGGCGGGATGAAGCAGAGAGTCGTCATTGCCATCGCCCTGGCCTGCAACCCGATGCTTCTCATTGCCGACGAGCCGACGACGGCGCTCGACGTGACGATCCAGGCCCAGGTTCTAGCCATGATGATGGATCTCCGCGACAAGCTGGGCACAGCCATGATTATGATCACGCATGATCTCGGCATCGTGGCGCAGACCTGCGACAAGGTGGCCGTCATGTACGCCGGCGAGATCATTGAATACGGAACGGTGGAGGATATCTTCACGGGCGATCGGCATCATCCCTACACCGTCGGGCTCTTCGGCTCGATCCCCAGCCTGGAAGGGGACGAGAAGCGCCTTCATCCCATCGAAGGCATGATGCCGGATCCGACGCATTTGCCGGAGGGCTGCGTCTTTTCTCCGCGCTGCCCGCACTGCACGGACGAATGCCGCAGAGTTCACCCGGCCGATGTGGAGACCAACGGACATAAGATCCGCTGCCTGAGATTTGCCGAGCAGGGAGGAAAGAGAGCATGAGCGAAAACCTGATCGAAATGCAGGATCTGAAAAAATATTTCATCCTGAACCGCAAGGATAAGCTTCACGCCGTTGACGGCATCACGCTCTCCATCCGCGAAGGCGAGACGCTGGGTGTTGTCGGCGAATCCGGCTGCGGAAAATCCACGCTCGGGCGCACGGTGCTCCGCCTGTATGACCCGACGGCCGGAACGATCCGCTATGCCGGCAAGGATATTACAAACATAAAGGGCCGCGAGCTGAAGGCGATCCGCAACGAGATGCAGATGATCTTTCAGGACCCCTATTCCAGCCTGAACCCCCGCATGTCCGTTCAGGAGCTTATCGCGGAACCGCTTTTAATCTCGGAGAGCTGCCCGAAGGATCAGGTCTTCGAGAAGGTGGCGCAGATCATGGACGTCGTCGGTCTGGCGCAACGCCTTTCGGGCGCTTATCCCCACGAGCTGGACGGCGGCCGCCGCCAGAGGATCGGCGTTGCCCGCGCCCTTGTGCTCAACCCCCGCTTCATCGTGTGCGACGAGCCCGTCTCGGCGCTGGATGTTTCCATTCAGGCGCAGATCCTTAATCTGCTGATGGATCAGCAGGAGGAGCGGCACCTGACGTATATGTTCATCACGCACGACCTGAGCGTCGTCCGGCATATCTCAAACCGCATTGCCGTGCTTTATCTGGGCAAGTGCGTGGAATACTGCGAGAGCAAGCTGCTGTTCCGCAACCCGCAGCACCCCTATACGAAAGCGCTCCTGGCCGCGATCCCCGTGCCGAGCATCGAGATGAGAAAGCGCCGCCCCCAGCTTCTGGAAGGCGAGGTAACGAATCCCGTCAACCCTAAGCCGGGCTGCCGCTTTGCGCCCCGCTGCCCGCACGCCTCGGCCGAGTGCCTGCAGAGCGATATTCCGCTGAAAGAGATCGAGCCGGGCCATTTTGTGGCCTGTGTGCGCTCGGGAGAGCTTTGATTTGATATGAAGAAAACGGTCTTAAGAAAATATGCCCGGCTGATTGCCGTGCTGGGCGCAAATGTGCAGAAGGGGCAGGAGGTCGTGATTTCCGCGGAGCTCGATCAGCCGGAATTTGTGCAGATGGTCGTCGAGGAATGCTACCGGTGCAAGGCGAAGAAGGTCACGGTCGAGTGGAGCTACCAGCCGCTCGCCAAGGTGCATAACCGCTGGCAGTCGGTAAAGACGCTCGGCACGCTCGATCCGGTCAATGAGGCCCGCTGGAAGCATATGGCCGAGGTCCTTCCCGCAAGGATCTATCTCATCTCGGAGGATCCGGACGGCCTCAAGGGAATCAACCAGAAGAAAAAGGGACAGGCCGAGCAGATGCTTTATCCTGCCATTAAAAGCTATCGCGACGCCATGGAGAACAAGTATCAGTGGTGCATTGCAGCCGTCCCCGGCAAGGCCTGGGCCAAAAAAGTCTTCCCCTCGCTCCGCCCGGCGGCTGCTCAGGAAGAGCTTTGGAAAGCGATCTTAAGGACCTGCCGCATCTCCTGGGAGGATCCGGAGGATGACCCGGTCAAAAACTGGGAGGAGCACAATCGGACGCTCAAGGAGCATTGCGCCCGCCTGAATGCGGTCCGTCCCGTCAAGCTCCATTACTATGCCGGGAACGGAACGGATCTTACCGTTGGCCTCATTCCGGAGGGAAGATTCTGCGGCGGGAGCGAGGATACGCTCGGCGGCGTGACCTTCCAGCCGAATATGCCGACGGAGGAATGCTTCACCTCGCCTAAGGCAGGGGAAGCGGACGGGATCGTCTATGCGACGAAGCCGCTCTGCTATCGCGGGCTCCTCATCGAAAATTTTTGGATCCGCTTTGAAAACGGGCGGGCTGTGGAATGGCACGCGGATAAAAACGACGCGCTTCTCGGGCAGCTCATCGGAATGGACGAGGGCAGTGCCTGCCTCGGCGAGTGCGCCCTGGTTCCGAATTCCTCGCCTATTTCGCAGAGCAGTCTTCTCTTTTACAATACCCTCTTTGATGAAAATGCCGCCTGCCATCTGGCGCTCGGCATGGGCTTTGCCGACTGCATTGAGGGCTTTCAGGAAAAGACGCTCGAGGAATGCCGGGCGCTGGGCGTCAATGATTCCATGGTGCATGAGGATTTCATGATCGGTTATGACGGGCTCAATATCGATGCCGTCTGCGCCGACGGCTCGGCCGTCCCGGTCTTCCGCGGCGGAGAATGGGCCTGAGGTGCCGCATGCTTCCAAAATCGTTTTTTCGTCAGAATCGGGAAGAGCTGCTGGCACAGCTTCCGGAGGGGAGCGCCCTGCTCATTTTTTCCGGCTCGGCTCCCCGGCAGAGCGCGGATGCGGAATATCCCTTTTTCGCCAACCGCAACTTCGTTTATCTCACCGGCATGGAAGAAGCGCATCTCATTTATCTTGCCGTAAAGGATCCCTCCGGGTGTGAGGAGAGCATTTT
>R17__coassemble_408_pt1 | contig 21843 bp, 17 predicted proteins | sample R17__metabat2_high_PE_024 | metagenome-assembled genome bin R17
GTTCTGCCGAGCTTGGAAAAGTTTTTGTTGACTCTGTTCAGTTTTCAGGGTATAATACCTATAAAGCATGGCCCGATGGTCAAGTGGTCAAGACGGGGGCCTCTCACGCCCCAATCGGGAGTTCGACTCTCCCTCGGGTCATTCATATGCACCTTTAGCTCAGCTGGTAGAGCACCTGACTCTTAATCAGGGTGTCCAGGGTTCGAGTCCCTGAAGGTGTACCATAGTTGGTGTTATTAACGGTGAGGGTCCACCTGTTCCCATTCCGAACACAGAAGTTAAGCTCACCTGTGCCGAAGATACTTGTCTGGCGACGGACCGGGAAAATAGGTCAATGCCAACTTAATGCCTCCTTAGCTCAATCGGTAGAGCACGCGGCTGTTAACCGCGGTGTCGTAGGTTCGAGTCCTACAGGAGGCGCCATGGATTCAGCCGCTGCTTAAGGTGGCGGCTGAATTTTCTTTGGACCGTTAGCTCAGTTGGTAGAGCAGCCGGCTCATAACCGGTCGGTCCGGGGTTCGAGTCCCTGACGGTCCACTCGATCTTCCCAATATCAAGTTCATATAGGGGAATAGCTCAGCTGGTAGAGCGGCGGTCTCCAAAACCGTAGGCCGAGGGTTCGAAGCCTTCTTCCCCTGCTGAAACATCACATCACTTCGATGTGATGTTTTTTTGCCTTGACATCCGCGTTCAAGTTTGATATATTAAGCCTCACAAAGGCAATGACAGGGAAAAAGCATAAGCTATTGTGTTCTTCAGAGAACTGCCGGTCGGTGCAAGGCAGGAACGCCGCTTGTGTATAACTCCCCCTGGAGCCGCTGGCCTGAAATCCGTAGGTGAGAGTAAGGGCAGCCGGAGTCTCACCGTTAGCATAGAGAACCGGTTCGCAGTTTGGCCGACCGGAGAAAGCGGCCTGCTTTGCAGGCAATAAGAGTGGTACCGCGGGATTTGCGTCTCGTCTCTTAACGGATGTGTCCGTTTCGAGATGGGGCTTTTCTTTTTGCCTGCGGGCCGAATGATCATCAGTAAATTACAGCAAGGAGAGATCTGCTTTATGGATGTCAGCAAATACCATGTGGGATATTACCCCCCTCCCGTCAATGAGTACAAGTGGGTCAAAAAGGATCACATTGAAAAGGCCCCGATCTGGTGCAGCGTTGACATGCGCGACGGCAACCAGAGCCTTGTGATCCCCATGAACCTGGAAGAAAAGCTCGAGTTCTATGAGATGCTGCTCGAGGTCGGGTTCAAGGAGATCGAGGTCGGATTTCCGGCGGCGAGCGATACGGAGTTTGAATTTCTCCGCACGCTGATCGACGGGAACATGATCCCGAGCGACGTGACGGTGCAGGTGCTGACGCAGTGCCGCGAGCACATCATCCGCAAGACTTTTGAGGCATGCAAGGGCGCTCCCCGCGCGATTATTCATTTCTACAATTCCGTGAGCGTGGCGCAGAGAGAGCAGGTCTTCCGCAAGAGCCGTGAGGAGATCAAGCAGATCGCCGTCGACGGGGCAAAGCTCGTCAAGCAGCTGGCGGACGAATACGACGGGAACTTTCTCTTTGAATATTCCCCCGAGAGCTTTACGGGGACGGAGCCGGAATACGCGCTCGAGGTCTGCAACGCCGTGCTCGACGTGATGCAGCCGACGAAGGATCGCCCGATGATCATCAATCTGCCGGTCACGGTGGCCATGAGCATGAGCCACATTTACGCCAACCAGGTCGAGTACATGAGCGACAACCTCAAGTACCGCGAGAACGTGATCCTCAGCATTCACCCGCACAACGACCGCGGCTGCGGCGTGGCGGACACGGAGCTGGCGCTGCTCGCGGGAGCGGACCGTGTGGAAGGGACGCTCTTCGGCAACGGCGAACGGACGGGCAACGTGGACGTCATTACCCTTGCGATGAATCTGTACTCCCACGGCGTCGATCCGAAGCTGCGGTTTGATAACATGCCGAGGCTCGTCAATATTTACGAGCGGCTCACGCGCATGCGCGTGCATGACCGAAGCCCGTATTCCGGAGCGCTGGTTTTCGCGGCCTTCTCCGGAAGCCATCAGGACGCCATCGCGAAGGGCATGAAGTGGCGCGAAGAAAAGGCTCTGCATGAGTGGACGGTGCCGTATATCCCCATCGACCCGAAGGACATCGGGCGCACCTATGACGGAGACGTCATCCGCATCAACAGCCAGAGCGGCAAGGGCGGCATCGGGTATCTGCTGGAGCAGAAGTTCGGCTACGATCTTCCGAAGCCGATGCGCGAGGTGGTCGGGTACTGCGTCAAGGGCGTATCGGACCGCCAGCACAAGGAGCTTCTGCCGGACGAGGTGGAGAGCATCTTCCGCCGCAACTTTGTGAACGTGAAGACGCCGCTCAGCATCCCGGAGGCGCACTTCGTGCAGGAAAACGGCATCGGGGCCTATGTCACGATCTCCTATCTCGGTGAGACGAAGGTCGAGAGCGCGGCCGGCAACGGCCGTCTGGACGCCGTCAGCAACGCGATCAAGAAGATCGAAGGCATTCCGCAGTATACGCTCGAGCACTATTCGGAGCATTCGCTCGGCGACAAGGCGAGCTCCAGCCACGCGATGAGCTATGTCGGCCTCAAGTGGCCGGACGGGACGATGACCTGGGGCGCCGGCACCGACACGGATATCATCAAGGCCGGCATTTACGCGCTCGTGAGCGCAGTCAACCGGAAGCTCAGCTGAGCGCCGGAGAATCAAAAAAATCAACGATTCAATTCGTTTCAGGAGGGAATACGACCTATGGGCATGACAATGACGCAAAAGATCCTCGCCGCGCACGCGGGGCTGGAGAGCGTTGTGCCGGGGCAGCTGATCAACGCCCGGCTGGACACCGTTCTCGGCAACGACATCACGACCCCCGTCTCCATCAACGAGTTCGAAAAGGCGGGCTTTGACCGCGTTTTCGACAAGGAGCGCATCAACATCGTCCTGGACCACTTCGTGCCGAACAAGGACATTAAATCCGCCACGCAGAGCAAGCAGTGCCGCGAATTCGCGAAAAAGTACGAGATCACGAACTTCTTCGACGTCGGCAAGATGGGCATTGAGCACGCGCTGCTCCCCGAGCAGGGCCTCGTCACGGCGGGGGACTGCATTATCGGCGCGGACAGCCACACCTGCACCTACGGCGCCGTGGGCGCCTTCAGCACGGGCGTGGGCAGCACGGACCTCGCCGCCGGCATGGCGACGGGCATGGCCTGGTTCAAGGTGCCGGAGGCCATCCGCGTGGAGCTGAAGGGCAAACTCCGGAAGCACGTTTCGGGCAAGGACGTGATCCTGCACCTCATCGGGCAGATCGGCGTGGACGGGGCGCTCTACAAGAGCCTCGAGTTCACGGGCGAGGGCGTGAAGACGCTCTCGATGGATTCCCGCCTGTGCATCTGCAATATGGCCATCGAGGCCGGCGCCAAGAACGGCATCTTCCCCGTCGACGAGACGACGATCCAATATCTCACGGGCCGCAGCAAGCGCCCCTGGACGGTCTTTGCGGCGGACGAGGACGCCGAGTACTGCGAGACCATTACGATCGACCTTTCCGCGCTTGAGAGCACGGTATCCTATCCGCATCTGCCGGAGAACACGCATCTCGCGAAGGAGAGCGGTGAGATCCGGATCGACCAGGCCGTCATCGGAAGCTGCACGAACGGGCGCCTCGAGGACATGGAGGCGGCGTATGAGATCCTGAAGGGGAAGACGATCGCCCCCTACGTGCGCGGCATTATCATCCCGGGCACGATGGAGATCTACAAAGAGTGCCTGAAGCGCGGGTACATCGAGGCGTTCATTGACGCCGGCTGCATCGTCTCCACGCCGACCTGCGGCCCCTGCCTCGGCGGCTATATGGGCATCCTCGCCGAGGGCGAGCGGTGCATCTCGACGACGAACCGCAACTTCGTCGGCCGCATGGGCCATGTGAAGAGCGAGGTGTATCTCGCCTCTCCGGCCACGGCGGCGGCCTCGGCGATCGCGGGATATATCACGGATCCGGAATCTTACCTGGGAGGAGAAAACGCATGAGAGCGGAAGGAAATGCCTTTAAATACGGCGACAATATCGACACGGACGTCATCATCCCCGCACGCTATCTGAACACGCAGGACGCGAAGGAGCTCGCCGCCCACTGCATGGAGGACATCGACACGAGCTTTGTCAAACGCGTGCACTCCGGCGACATCATGGTCGCGGGCTGGAACTTCGGCTGCGGCTCGTCCCGCGAGCACGCCCCCCTCGTCATTAAGACGTGCGGCACGGGCTGCGTGATCGCGAAGAGCTTTGCCCGCATCTTCTACCGCAACGCCATCAACATCGGCCTGCCGATCCTCGAGTGCGAGGCGGCGAGCGACGCCATCGAGGCGGGGGACCGCGTGGCGGTGGATTTCGACACGGGCGTCATCACGAACCTCACGAAGAACGAGACCTATCAGGCGCAGCCCTTCCCGGCCTTTATCCAGAACATCATCAATTGCGGCGGCCTCATGGCCAGCATCCGCGCGCAGGAGGAATAAGCCCTATGGAAAAGAACATCGGCGTCATCCACGGAGACTGCTCGAGCCCCGAATTCGTCGCCCAGGCGCTGCGCGTGCTGGACGCGGTCGCAGAGAAATACGGCCATACCTGGCACTATACCGACATTGCCATGGGCGGGGAGGCCATCGACAAATACGGCGACCCGCTGCCCCAGAGCGAGTTGGACAAGGCCAATTCGATGGACTCCGTCCTTCTCGGCTCCATCGGCGGGCCGAAGTGGGAGGGCCTGCCCGGGCCTCAGCGCCCGGAAAAGGGCCTGCTGCGCCTGCGCGCCGGCATGAAGCTCTACACCAACAACCGCCCCTCCCACATCTGGCCGCAGCTGGCCGACGCCTCTCCGCTCAAGCCCTCGATCATTGAAAAGGGCGTGGACTTTGTGATCCTGCGCGAGCTCACGGGCGGCATTTACTTCGGCGAGCACCGCACGGACGCCGACCCCGTGACCGGCGAGAAGACGGCCTGCGACACGATGACCTACTCCGAGCATGAGATCGAGCGCATCGCGCGCGCCGGCTTCGCCCTCGCGATGAAGCGGCGGAAAAAGCTCTGCTGCGTGGACAAGGCCAACGTGCTTGACACCTCCCGCCTCTGGCGCGCGGTGATGCACCGGGTGAAGGAGGACTATCCCGAGGTGGAATACAGCGAGATGTTCGTGGACAACGCCTCCATGCAGCTCATGCGCGACCCCGCGCAGTTCGATGTGATCGTGACCGAGAATATGTTCGGCGACATCCTGACGGACGAGGCGAGCCAGGTGACGGGCAGCATCGGCATGTGCCCCTCCTCCTCCCTCGGCGACGGGACGCGCGGGCTCTACGAGCCCATCGGCGGCTCCGCCCCGAACAGCGCCGGGCTCGACCGCGTGAACCCCATCGCCTGCATCCTCTCCGCGGCCATGATGCTCCGCAACAGCTTTGACCTCAACGAGGAGGCCGAGGCTATCGAGAAGGCCGTCGGCGCCGTCCTGGACCGCGGGCTCCGCACCCGCGACATTATGGCCGAGGGCTGCACGCTCGTCGGCTGCACAGGAATGGGAGACGCGATCTTAGAGGAGCTCGCGAAGCTGTAAGAACGGCCGGTATCCGGATGAAAAAAGCGAAACGCCCGAAATCAGGGCGTTTCGCTTTTGTTTTTGCTGTGGCTGTAATAAGCGGGCTCGGAAACTTTGATGATCCGGTGTGCCCCGTTCAGCACGGCTCCCGTGACCGGGATGCCGGAGCGGTTCAGGCGGGCGAGCGCCCGCCCGATCTCGCGGAGCTCGGGGCCGTCCTGACGCACGACGAAGAGCGTCGTGTCCGCAATGCGGTTCAGATTCATGGCGTCTGCCGAGCAGCCGACCGGCGAGGTGTCCATCAGGACATAGTCATATGAGGAGGCGGCCGTTTTTATTACGCTGAATACATCGTCGTTCAGAAGAAACGGGGTGCTCTCCAGATAGACCGGGAGAAGATCCAGGCAGGCGTTGACATGCACAACGGCCTGCTCGGCGCTGCTCTCGCCGCGGTAGAGGGCATTGAGGGAATGATAGTAGTCCACCTTGTCCTGAAACATCGTGCCGAGGGTCGGGTTGTGGATGTCGAGGTCGACCATCAGAACGCTGCACTCAAAGGCGGCCAGCTGCAGGGCGAGATTGGCGAGCACGGCGGTCTTGCCTTCGTCGGCGCGGGTCGAGGTCACATAGAGCATGGCGGGCTTCTGCCCTCCGAGCCGATGGCGCAGGATCAGCGCAAGAGAGATGAAGCATTCCGTCACGGAATAGTCCGGATCCTCGGCACGGCTGCGGGCAATGGAGGGCTTGTCGGAAAAATAGGCCTTGCTGAGAGGGATCTCGCTGAGAACGGCCAGATCGAAATTGTCCTCAATATCGCTTGCCTTGTACACGGTTCGGGACAGGAGACCCTTGACCGCGGAGAGGCCGATGCCGAGCAGCATGCCGGCCGCCGCCATAAGAAACCAGAGGCTGACGTTGACGGTCGCCGCCGGGCGGTAGCTGGATTTCGGCTCGTTGACAACGGTAACGCTGCCGATCTTCAGAGCGTCGATCAGAATGTCCGGGGCCACCTTGTTGATCGCCTCCAGAATACGGACGCCTTCGTCCGCGACCGCCCAGTCCAGCGACATCTCTACGATCTGCGTCTCCTTGTATTGCTCCAGCGTGAGCGCATTGCGGATGTCCGTCGCCGTAATGCCGAGGAGAGAGAGCTCGGAGATGGCGGCGTTGAGCGTTTTGTCGCCTTTGATGACATAGATCACGGAATCGACCATGTCCTCTTCCAGGCGGATATCGGTGGAATTCGGCGTCTCGGCGCGCGTGGAGAAGAGCCCGTCCTCCGTCGTGGAGGTGACGGCGAAGGAGCTTGTGATCGTATAGCCGTAAGAGATCTCGCTGCGCATATAAGACAGAATGGAGACGGCCAGACCGACCAGAAGCCCGATCGCCGTCATTGCCAGGATGAAGACACGGCCCAGCCAGACCGCATGCAGGAGATCAAAGAAGCTGATCGAATCTTCCTTCCGCCCGGTCATGCTTTCCCTGCCTTTTTCTTTTTCGCGCCGGAGCGCCGGAGCAGAAGCCCGGCGGCGGTGCCGATGCCGCCGACGCCTGCGGCGGAGCCGCCGACGGCGAGCTTGTTGCCGGTCGTCCAGACGGAGCAGGTGAGCTGCTGCACCTCGGCCGTGTCCGGGAGAAGGACCGTCTCCTTGCCGGAGGCGGCGCCCGAGATCTCCAGGCGGTAGGTGCCGGGGTCCATGCCCTGCACGGTCGTCGCCGTGTCGGCGGAGTCCCAGGCGTCCGTCAGGCGGCTTGCCTCATCGTAGAGCTGGACGCGGCAGCCGGGGACGGCGTTGTGGAAGATCGCGTCCTCCACGAGAACGGAGAGGCGCAGCGTGCGGTTGGTAAGCGTCTGCTCCGCGGCGGCCTCGTTGTCGATGCGGCCGTTGCTGTCGACAAAGAAGGAGAGGTTCTTTCCGTTGACCTGATAGCCTTCGGCGGTGCCGCTCTGGAGGAGCGTATAGGCGGTGCTCTTCTGCAGGGATTCGATCGTGAGGGTCCCGTTCTCGTCCGCCGTCAGCGTGACGGGCGAGGCGTCGTGCTCGCTCTGGAACTCGAATTCGGCGCCGGAGACGGGCTGCGTGGAGTAGAGCTCATCGACGACATTGAGCGTAAAGCGCGTTTTCTCGCAGGGGATCTCCTGCTCAAAAATACCGGCGTCGTCCTCGCCGCCCTCGAGCGTGACCGGATAGCTCTTTTTCCCGACGGCATAATATTCCGGCGCGGAGGAGGGCTGAATGAGGTAATTGCCGAGGTAGAGCGAGACGCTGCGGCCCTGCCCTTCCTCATCGCAGAGGACCTGGTCCACAACGGTGTCCTTGGCGTAGTGCACGGTCCCGTCGGCGGTGACGATGTCCTCGGCGGCAATGATATCAAAGCCGCAGCCGGGGACGGGATCCCCCGTGACGCTGTCCACGGCCGTAATATGGACCGTATTGCGGATGGAGTTGAGCGGGACATGGAGCACATAGGCCTCGCTCCACGTGCGCGGCTCCTCTACGGTGAAGGCGAGATCCTCCGACGCCTCATAGCCCGCGGGCGCGGTCACCTCGTGCAGCACGTATTCGGCGAGAGGCAGCTTTTCGGGAATATAGAAGGCGCCGGACTCGTCCGTGGAGAAACTGAGCCAGGGAGTTTTGGAGGGATAATAGGTATAGAGCGTCTTGCGCCGACCCTCGGCGGAATAGAGGCTGAAGGAGATGCCGGATTCGGTGATGGGGCTGTGCGTCTCGGCGTCCTCCACGATCACGCGGACGGCGGCGCCCTCGTGGCCGTCAAATTCGTCCTCGCCGAAGCCGCCGTCTTCATTCAGAAAATCGCCGGTCAGCTCGCCGCGGCCGTATTCCTCGTCCTCCGAGCCGGGAAGCTGGTAGGGCACGTCCACGTCGATGACGGTGTTGCCGGCGTCACGCTCCACATACTGCTCCTCTACGCCGTCCTCCACCATGACGATGCTCTCGGGGATGGATTCCGGATTGGTGTATTCCGGGGCGCGGACCACGTAGAGGATCAGCAGCACCATGACCAGCATCAGCACGAGGAGAAGCGTGGACATGACGTCGGAGATCGTGTCCCAGTAGCTGTTGGCTTCCGAGCCGGATTTGCGTTTCAACCAGTTCATTTCTGCTTACTCCTGCTTCACGGCGGCGCTCTGCCCCAGGTTCTGCTCGAATTCCTCCACGGGGATCGGGCGGCAGAAATAGAAGCCCTGGCCCTCCGTGCAGCCGCACTGGCGGATGGCGCCGAGCTGCTTGGAGGTCTCGATGCTCTCGACGATAATGGGGAAGTGCATGCGCTGGGTCTGCTCGTAGAGCTCCTCCACGTCCTCGATGGACTTGGTGCGCAGGTCCATCTTGATGGCGTCGGCATGGCAGGAGGAGAGAAGGTTCATGGCGGCAAAGTTGCCGTCAAAGTCGTCGATGATCACGCGGAAGCCGGCCTGGCGAAGCTGCGTCTCCGCCTCGCGGACGGTCTCCTCGCATTCGAGATAGGCGCTCTGGGAAAGCTCAATGTCGACATAGCGCGGGGGCACCTGATATTTGTGGGACATGCTCGTGAAGAAAAAGGCAACGTCCATCGACATCACGTCCGCCTTGGAGAGGTTGACGGAGATCGGGATCGGGCGCAGGCCGTTTTCCAGCCAGCTGTGGATCGTCTGGAAGACGCTCTCCCAGATATAGTTGTCGATGCGGACGATGAAGCCGTTCTCCTCCACGATGGGCAGGAAGGAGGAGGAGGGCACGATGCCGAGCTTCTTGTTCTTCCAGCGCAGAAGAGCCTCGCCGGCGACGATCTCCTGTGTGATAAGGTTGTAGCGCGGCTGGAGGTAGAAAATGAATTCGTTGTTCTTGAGGCCCTCGCGGACGTCCTCCATCAGCTGGCTCTCGCCGGGCTTGGGGACGGGCGTCCCGTCCGGGGCGAGGAGCGGCTGCGCGGCGGTCTCGTCCTCTTTGGGAGAGGGAATGCGGTTGAGGCACTCCATGACGGACTTCATCTCGCGGGTATGGCGGAGGCGGGCCTGCTCGTCCGTCGAGGGGACGACGTACATGTGGAACTGCTCCATGAAATAGCCGAGCTCGCGGAGCATGAGGTTCCAGACCGTCTTGGAGGAGATGTTGAAGAGAATGGAGAAGATGACGCCGATGACGGAGGTGTAGAAGGCCGTCCGGATGCCGGCGAGGAGGACCTCAATGCTGCCGAGGGCGGCGTCCACGCTCGAAAAGCCGATGCTGCTGATGCCCGTGATGAGGCCGACGAAGGTGCCGAGCAGGCCGAGGGCCGTCAGCGTGCCGGGGATCTGCTGAACGAGCGACTGCCAGGAGCGGATGGCGAGGCTGTCATCGTTGATGATGTCCTCCAGGTTCCCGGGCTCCAGCCCGTCCTGCGCCTGCTGCGCCGCCTTGCGGATATAGTCGGCGAACATGCCGTTGAGGATGCGCTGATGGAAAAAGTCCGTGTTCTGCTGCACGGCGATCCACGGCGAGTCGGACTGCACGGACAGGGCCTCTTCGATGCTCTCCCGCCCTTTGCGGAAGCCGGAGAAGAACCCGGCCGCCGGCAGCATGCCGAAGAGAAAGCCGAGCAGGACCACGACGATCATGACCGCGATGATGGCCATGGCGAGCATGTCGGGCGCCATCACGGCGGCGGCAATGCCGATGAGCACGAAAGCGGCGCCGAGAAAGGAGATCAGAATCTTCATAATGCAACCGTCCTGAAGAAAAAGATAGAGAGAAGATACGTATAAATAATCATAGTAGATTATAGCAGAAAGCACAGCGGGAGGCAATAAAAAACATCGGTTTTCCGAAAGCGGCGAAAAAAATCGGAAAATATTGGCGGACAGGGCTTGCATTTTTCCGCTTATTTACATAATATATAAAATCGCTAAAGTATTTTCAGTTAAGGAAAGCTGCCGATGAATGCCAATTTTCCTCCCCGGCGCCCTTCCCGCAGCCTCGACCCGCGGCTTCCGGGCTATAAGCTGGGGCATGTCTTCCTCACGCTGCTGGTCTATGCGGCGGCGTGGTTCCTCTTCCGGTACGGCCCGGATTTTGCCTCCATCCGCCTGGGGCGCTATCTCCGCTACGACGTTTTTGCCGTCGCGGGCGTGACGGCGGTCAACTGCTGGCTCAACTATATCTTCTGCTCCTATACGCTCGGCTATTTCAGCGCCCGCACGCTGGCGTTTTCCCAGACGCTGGCCAACGCGCTGAGCCTCGGCATGCTGTATGCGGCCGTGACGGTCGGCTGGTGGAAGATCAAAAGCCCGCTGGTCTTTCTGCCGGCGCTGGCGCTGCTGCTGGGCATCAATCTCCTCTGGAGCGAGCTCGCGAACAAAAAATACTATGCGGAAGTGAAAAAATACCGCACCTGCGTCATCTACCGCAGCCGGCTGGACCTCGAGCGGTTCGGCAACATCTCCGGAAAGCCGGTCGACCGGTTCTTCCGGATCGAAAAGACCATCCCGTATACCGGCCACGATATTTTTGACCTGCTCGACGAGATCCACGGGTACGACTGCCTGTTCGTCGCGGGCGTGGACGCGTATGTGATGAACGGGCTCGTGAAATACTGCGAGATGAACGGCGTGCTCGGATTCTTCCTGCCGCATATCGGGAACATTCTCTTTGCCGGGGCGGAGCACGTGCGGAGCTTCACCTCGCCCGTCCTCTCCGTAAGGCGCGCCGTAAAGCCGGAGGGCTATCTGTTCCTCAAGCGCGCGTTTGACATTTTCGCCTCGGCCTTCGGGCTTGCCGTTCTGAGCCCGGTCCTGCTCCTCACGGCGGCGGCCGTCAAGCTTTACGACGGGGGCCCGGTCTTTTACAAGCAGACGCGCCTGACGAAGGACGGAAGGCGCTTCAAGATCATCAAGTTCCGCTCCATGCGCACGGACGCCGAGAAGGACGGCAAGGCCCGCCTCTCCACCGGCAAGGAGGACCGCCGCATCACTCCGGTGGGCCGCGTGATCCGCGCCTGCCGGCTCGACGAGCTGCCGCAGCTGTTCAACATTCTCATCGGAGACATGAGCATCGTCGGCCCCCGCCCGGAGCGGCCGGAGATCGCGGAGGAATACGGCCGGATCCTCCCGGAATTTGAGCTCCGCCTCCAGGTGAAGGCCGGGCTCACGGGCTATGCCCAGGTCTACGGCAAATACAACACCAGCCCCTACGAGAAGCTGGAGTTCGACCTGATGTATATCAACCGGATGAGCCTCCTGACGGACCTGGAGCTGATGTTCAACACGGCCCGCATCCTCTTTTCAAAGGAGAGCACGGAGGGGTTTCAGACGATGGCGGCCTGCGGGGCGGAGGAAGGAGAAATGCGGCAGTGAGCACGGAGCATGGCGGAAGCTACTCGGTTCTGATGTCGGTCTACGCCAAAGAAAAGCCGGAATATCTGAAAACGAGCATGGAGAGCATGTTCAGGCAGACGGTCCCGACGGACGACTTCGTGCTGGTGTGCGACGGCCCGCTGACGCCGGAGCTGGAGGCGGTCATTGCGGAAATGCAGCGGCAGCACGGCGAGATCCTGCGCCCGGTGCGCCTTGCGGAAAACGGCGGGCTGGGGAATGCCCTGCGCCTCGGCGTGACCGAGTGCCGGAACGAACGGATCGCCCGCATGGACAGCGACGACATCAGCCTCCCGGACCGCTGCGAGAAGGAGCTGGCGGTGCTGGAGGCGCATCCGGAGCTCAGCGTCGTCGGGGGGATCGTGGAAGAATTTTCTTCCTCTCCGGACATCGTCGACGCCAGGCGCGTCGTTCCGGAGACGAGCGAGGAGATCGTGGCCTTCTCCAAGAAACGGAACCCGTTCAACCACCCGACGGTGATGCTGCGCAAAAGCGACGTGCTGAAGGCGGGGAACTACTCGCCGGTCCGGTATCTGCAGGATTATTATCTGTGGATCGATATGCTGACGGCCGGGATGAAGGGCTACAATATACAGGAGCCGCTGGTCCGGATGCGCGCGGACCGGGATCTGTTCCGGCGCAGGTCGGGAAAGCTCTATGTAAAGATCCAGGTCGATCTGTTCAAAAAAATGTACCGGGCGGGGTATATTACCGGCGCGCAGTATCTGAGCTCTGCGGCGATCCGGGTCGGCTCCGCCTACGCGCCGAACGGACTGCGGCATTTTATGTTTGAAAGGATCCTTAGAAAGTGAATTCTCCGGGGAGACAGGTCAGATGGAGCTAGAGCAGAAGATCAGCCAGAAGCTGAATCAGTATCCCGCCGTCAAGCGGGCGGTCAAGCGTGCCTATCAGCATGTCATGGTCGCGCTCTCGGCGAAGAAGGACCATGAGGGAGAGATCGTCCGCCTCTCGCCGGACGATCCGGAGCATGAATATTTTTTCGGCTACTACGACAAGTCCCCCTGGGACGCGTCGGGCCGGTATGTGATCTGCCTGAAGGCGGAGAATACCTGGGCGGAGCCTGCGCCGAAGGCGCCGGCGGAGCTTCTGCTGATCGACACGGCGGAGAACAACGCGGCGAGAAAGATCGCCGAGACGCATGCCTGGAACGTGCAGCAGGGCTGCATGGCCCAGTGGCTCGGGCCGGGGTTTGACCGGGAGATCATCTACAACGACTTCCGGGACGGAAGATTTGTCTCCGTTGTGCTGGATGTTTTTACGGGGCGGGAGAGCGTGCGGAAAATGCCGGTCTACAGCGTGTCCTCGGACGGCCGCTTTGCCCTGACGCTCGACTTTGCGCGCCTGCACCGCCTGCGCCCCGGCTACGGCTACTCCAACCTGGAGGATAAGACGAAGGATCAGAAGCTCCCGGATGCGCCCTGCGTCTGGCGCCTGGATCTGGCGGAAAACACCGCGGAGCCGGTCCTGAGCTATACCGGCCTCGCTTCGTTTGAGCCCCGGGCGGAAATGGCGGGGGCGGAGCACAAGGTGAACCATATCATGCTCTCGCCGAACGGAAAGCGCTTTATGGTCCTTCACCGCTGGCGGAACGGGACGCGGAAGTACAGCCGCCTCGTCACGGCCAATGCGGACGGGACGGAACTGTACAACCTGAGCGACGACGACATGGTCAGCCACTGCTGCTGGCAGGACGACGGGACCATTCTCGCCTTTGAGAACAAAAAGGGGACGGGGGCCGGCTATTACCGCATGCGCGACCGGACGCAGGAATACTGCCGCCTGTGGCCGCACATCGGCGCGGACGGGCATCCGAGCTTCTCTCCGGACGGGCGCCTCGTCGTGACCGACACCTATCCGAACCGGAAGCGCATGGCGGTGCTGAAGGTCCTGAACGAGGACTTCAACATCGTGATCGCGAAGGTGTTTGCCCCCTTCCGCTACGACAACGAGACCCGCTGCGACCTCCATCCCCGGTGGAGCCGCGACGGGAAAGCGATCTGCTTTGACTCGGTATTTGAGGGCCATCGCGGGCTGTACATGGTCCCGCTGGACTCTATCCGCTTTGCCTACCGGGAGACCGTCGGGACGAAGCTGCCCCCAAGAAAAGAGGGCGGACGGCGGATCCGGATCGTATATCTGATGACGGCGTGCAAGAAGTGCGGCCCCACGCAGCAGACGCTGAACCTCATCCGAAACCTCGACCCGGAGGAATTTGAAGCGGTCCTGATCACGCTCTACGACGAAGAAGCGGACAGCCGGATGGCGGACTATCTGCCGTATGTCTCGGCCCATGCGCTGGTGAAGACCGGGAAAAGGAGCATCCTGCTGGGGCGGGACGCCGCGCTGCGGAAAAAGCTGGAGGAGCTCCGGCCGGATGTGATCCACACGGTCGGCGTATTCCCGGACTATGCCGTCAGCCGGATCGGAAAATACAAACAGGTCCATACGCTGAGAAACTATGTCTATGAGGACTATCCCGCAAAGTTCGGACGCCTCCGGGGGTGGATCCTGGCGCGGATGCAGCTGTCGGCGGCGAAAAAAAGCGCGCGGACGGTCACCTGCTCGGAGAGCCTCGCGGAGATCTACCGGGAAAAGCTGCACCGGTCTTACGCCTTTATCCGCAACGGCGTCGACCTTGACCGGTATTCCCTGCCCGCGGAGGGCGAGAAGCGGGCGATCCGCCGCGAGCTCGGTCTGCCGGAGGACGCTTTCGTCTGGGTCTATACCGGGCAGTTCATCGAGCGGAAGGATCTGCCGTTCCTTCTGGAGAACTACACGGAGGGCTTCGGAAGCGACGGGCACGCGGTCCTGCTGCTGCTGGGCGACGGGCCGGAGCGGGCGGCGCTGGAGGAGAAATACGGGTCACTCCCGGGCATCGATCTCCGGGGGAGCGTTTCCAACGTGGAGCATTGGCTCAAGGCCTGCGACGCCTATGTTTCGGCCAGCCGCTCGGAAGGGCTTCCGAACGGGGTCCTGGAGGCAATGGCGACCGGGCTGCCCGTCGTGCTCTCCGATATTGAGCAGCACAGGGAGATCCTCCGCGCGTCGGAGGCTCCGGCCGGCTTCCTCTACCGCCGGGGAGACGGCAAGGATCTGATCGCGCAGATGAAGCGGGTGTACGGCGGGGACGCCGCGCAGCTCGGGCGGGCGGCGTATGCCTCCGCGCACGAGAACTTCAGCGCCGGGAAGATGAGCCGGAGCTATCAGGACCTTTATCATGCTCTTACGGAGGAAAAAGAGCCGTGAAGATCGCATTTTTCATGCCGCAGTCTTTCCCGTACGGCATTGCCTATTCCTCCCGGGCGCAGAATTTCTGCCGTGCCCTTTCGGAAGTGGGCCACGATGTGGACCTGATATGCGACTACCTGAGCGATGAAGCCTGTCAGACCTCGCCCGGGCGCGGGCAGTTTGAGCATACCGGGATCTTTTATCTGCGGGAGAAGAAAAGAACAAGCGACCGCTTCACGGTAAAGCCCTGCCTGGCGGCCTTTCTGGAGAAGTATATCCGCGCGGAGCGGCCGGATGTGATCCTGAGCAGCTCCGCTTATGACCGTTTTCCTGTTGTGCTGCGCGCGGCAGAAAAACACGGCATTCCGCTCATTCTCGAAAGCTGCGAGAAATACGACGCCTCGAACTGGCGCTTCGGGAAGCGGGATCCCCGGTATTATCAGTTCCGGTTTTGCTGGAAGTGGGCTTACCCGAAGGCGGACGGCGTGATCGCGATCAGCCGCTTTCTGGAAGAGCACTATTCCCGCTGCGGAAGAAAAACGCTGCGCATTCCGACGATCCTGGACGTCGGGGGAACCCCGGCGCGGACGGAATGCGCGGAGCGAAACGAGCGCGTTTTTGCCTTTGCCGGGAGGCTGGGCGGCGGGAAGGACCGGCTGGCCGAGTTCATCCGGGCCATGCGCGCGCTCGGCAGCGGCGAAGGCCGCCTCCCGGTCCTGCGCGTTTACGGCCCGACCCGGGAGGAGGTCGAAAAACAGCTGGGAGAGGACGGAAGGCTGCTCGAAGAGCTGCAGGGGCAGATCCGCTTCTTTGGCCGGATCCCGCAGCAGCAGGTGGCCGACGCCGTCCGGGCGTGCGACTTCAGCCTGGTGCTCCGGCCGGAGCGGGAATCCTCGGACGCCGGCTTTCCCACGAAGCTGGCCGAGAGCATGGCGGTGGGGACGCCGGTCCTCGCCAACCGGACCGGAGACATCGGGCTCTATGTACAGGACGGCCGCAGCGGCCTGCTCGCGGCGTCCCATCAGGAAGAAGACATTCTGCCGGCTTTGCGCCGCGCATGCCGGATGAGCCCGCAGGAGCTGGCGCAGATGCGGCGCGCGGCACGGGAAACGGCGGAGGGCTCCTTCGATTATCGGGCCTATGAGGCCGGGCTGAGCCGCTTCATCACGGAGATCAAAAACGGAGGCAAAGAAAATGGCATTTCAGATCCCGATCGTCCTTCTCATCTTCCGCAGGGAGAAGGTCCGGCAGATCCTTGACCGGATCCGGGAGGTCCGGCCCGCCCGGATCTACCTGATGGCGGACTGCGGGCGAAACGCAGAGGAGACCGAACAGGCGGAGGCGTGCCGGAGAGCCGCGGAATCGGCCATCGACTGGGACTGCGAGGTCATAAAAAATTACGCCGCGGAAAACCGGGGCGTATACGGCAACATCGGCAAAGGGGCCGAGTGGATCTTCGAGCGGGAGGAAACGGCCATCTTTCTCGAGGACGACAATCTCCCGGAGGTGTCCTTCTTCCGCTATTGCGAGGAGATGCTCGAGCGCTACCGCGAGGACGAGCGGGTCCTCTGGATCTGCGGGACGAATTATCTCGGAAGCTATGCCTCCCCCCGGGGAGACTCCTATATGTTCACGCAGCACCTTCTGCCGTGCGGCTGGGCGTCCTGGGCGGCCAAGTTCCGGAAGTATTACGACGTGGACCTGAAGCTGTGCGACGATAAAAGAAATTTCAAGGGGCTGAAGAAGCGGTTCGTTTCGGCGCAGCTCTATTACCAGTACCGTTACCGCTGGCTGGCCGAGCGGCGGAGGATCCGGGAGAACGGAAGGTCGAGATCCTGGGATTATCAGATGGACTTCGCGCTGAAATATTATGATCTTTACGGCATTTCTCCGGCGCAGAACCAGATCCGGAACATCGGCGTGGACGAGATCTCGGAGCACGGGGGAACGTCCGTCATGAACGAGATGACGCGGCGGTTCTGCACGATGCCGTCCTACCCGCTGGAGTTCCCGCTGAAGCATCCGGAGGAGGTCCGGCCGGATCCGGAATACGAAAAAAAGATCGGCGCGATCCTGCTCTTCCCGCGGAAACAGCGCATCAAATATTTTGCTTCCTCCTTCCTCCGGGAGCAGCTCGATCTTCCGGACCGGCCCCTGCGGGAGCTTCTTTTCGGAAAGAAATGAACCTGCGCCTCGAAAACCGCCTTACGCTCCGAAGGCTTCCCGTTCTGGGGATCCTTTATGTTCTGAGCGGATCCACCTACATCACGCTGCTGCCGAGCCTCTACTGGCTCGCCGTGCCGGGGATGCTGCTGATGGTGCCGACGATCCTCTATTATATGCTGGGCTCCTTTTCGAAAGCGGGCCTGCGGCGGGGGCTGTTCGCCTACGGCTTCGCGGCGTTCGTGCTGGCCTCCGGGCTCGTGCGGCGGGACAGCATGGGCCCGTATTTCCGCATTGCGCTGGTCTTCCTGTTCGCATACTATTTCACGCAGGAGTTCCGCTTTTCGGACTTCCGAAAGCTCTATACCGGGTTCACCGCGGCGATCTGCCTCATCGACACCGGGTTTTACTTCGTCCTGCAGAAGACGGGGGGATTTTCGTTTTTCCCCGTCGTGACCAACAGCAACGGAGCGGGGTATCACATCGGCGTTCTGTTCAACTATATGGAGTCTCACCCCGAGCGGAATACGGGGATCTACTGGGAGCCGGGGCTTTTCGCGACGATGATCGTCCTCGCCTTTGTGCTGGAGCTGCTTTATGAAGAGCGGATCTCTCCGTGGCGCGCCGTGATCTACCACGTCTGCATTTTTACGACGGCCTCCTCGGCCGGCGTGGTGCTGATGCTGCTGTGCGACCTCATCCTGCTGAACCGGCTGCTGAACCGGTTCTCCGACATCGGGCCCATCAAGTATTTCTTCTTCGTGCTGCTCTATCTGCTCCTTCTGGCGATGCTGTTTTATCTCGACACCGTCCTGACGATGACGGGGCTGACGAAGTACCGGGCGTTCGCCAAGCTTTTGAGCGGCAATATCGGCGGCTCGGCGCGGCTGGAGGCGCTGGTAAAAAACTGGGGGCTCTTTCTGCAGCATCCCGCCGCCGGGATCGGGATCGGCGAGGCCTACCGCAGCGCCACCAATTTCTCGGACACGTCGACGACGACGTTCATGATGGTCGAGTTCGGGATCATGGGGCTGCTGCCGACGGTGTTCGTGCTCCGGGGCATCCTCGGGCTGAAAAGAGAGCTTTTTGAAAATCTCAACCTGATCACGATCTTCCTGTGCATCCTGAACAAGGAGCCCCACATGCGGATCGCGATCCTGTGGGTGCTGGCGTTTTATTTTTCAAGGGAGAGAGAAGCGCAGAGCGCGTCTGCGGCCCTCTGCGGCGAGAAGATCCATGAACCGGTTGCTGTCTAAGCTGAAAAAGATCCCCGCCGGCGCGAAGTCGGCGGGAGTATATACGCTCTCCTCGGTCTTCACCCGCGGCCTCGCCATCCTCACGGTGCCGATCTTTACGCGCCTGATGCCGACGGAAGAGATCGGCCTTGTGAACCTCTACAATTCCTGGTATGCGCTGCTCAGCGTCTTCGCGACATTGTCGCTGACCTCGGGGGGGTTCGCGGTCGCCATGAAGGAATATGCCGGCCGGCGGGACGAATACCAGTCCTCGGTCCTTTCGCTGACGTCGCTGACGGCGCTCTGCCTTGCGGGCGTATACGCGCTCGCGCCGGGCTTCTGGCAGAAAACGCTGGGCCTGCCGAACGGGCTGATCGTGCTGATGCTGATCGGGTTCCTGGTCGCCCCGGCGAGGGACTTCTGGCTGGCGCGGCAGCGGTATGAATACAAATACCGCCTGGCGGGCGCCGTCTCGGTCTTGACGGCGGTCCTCGCGTCGCTGCTGTCCGTCCTGGCGGTGCTCCGGATCGGGGCGACGGCTTCCGTGCGGCTTTTTGTCCACTACGCCGTCGTCTACGGGGCGGCCGGCGTGATCTGGGTCTGCCTCATGGCAAAGGGGAAGAAGGCCTTTCAGCGGGAATACTGGAAGATGTCTCTCGCCGTCAGCCTTCCGCTCGTCGGATACAATCTGGCCGGACAGGTCCTGAACGTGTCGGACCGGATGATGATCAGCCGCATGGTCGGCAACAGCGCCGTCGGCATTTACGGGACGCTCTATACGGTCAGCTCGCTGTCTCTGATGGTGTGGCAGGCGATCAACGCGTCCTTTGTCCCGCATCTGTTTCAGCACATGGAAAAGAGAGACGGAGGGATCCGGAAGATCTCGGGCGCGCTGATGGAAGCCTATGCGTGCGTCGCCGTCGGGCTGACGTGGTTTGCTCCGGAGATCGTGAAGATCCTCGCCACGGAGGAATATTACGAGGCGATCTACATCATGCCGCCGATCGCGGCGGGGGTGTTCTTTACCTCATTCGCCAATCTGTATTCCAATCTCGCGGTATACTATAAAAAGACAAAATATGTGATGTATCCGGCCGTCGCGGCGGCGGCGTGCAATGTCGCGCTGAATTTCGTCTTCATCCGGCTCTTCGGATATCCGGCGGCGGCCTATACGACGCTCTTCTCCTACATGCTTCTGGCGGGGCTGCAGGCCCTGTGGAGCGGGAAGGTGTGCCGGGAAAACGGGACGCCGGTCGGCGAGATCTACGACGGGAGGAAAATGCTGCTCCTCGCCGCCCTGACGACGGGCGGGTGCCTCGCGGGAATCCCGCTGTATGCGCATCCCGCGTTGCGGTATCTCCTGCTTCTGGCCGGAGCGGCGGCCGCTTTCGCCGCGGGCAGGAAAATGCTTCTTGCCCGAAGGGAAAAATCTGCTATAATAAAATAAAAAATTAAAAAATTAAGATTAAGATTAAGATGAGGTGCGTTATGAAGAAACTTTTTTCGCTTCTGCTGGCGGCCGGCATGCTGATCGTCTGCCTGCTTCCCTGCGCCCGGGCGGAGGAGAACATCTACTGCTGGAACTGCGGGAAGCAGATCCCGGTCTGGAGCAATTACTGCTGGGCCTGCGGGAGCAAGGTCGTGAAAGAGGAGACGGCCGAGGAGGAGAGCGGGGACGTCGCCGTGCCCGAGGCCGGCAGCGAGATGACCTTCGGCCGCTACGAGCAGGACAACGACGAACGCAACGGGGCGGAGGCCATCGAATGGCTCGTCCTGGAGACGGACGAGGAGAACGGCCGCGTCCTTCTCGTCAGCAAATATGCGCTGGACGCCCGGCCCTACAACGACAGCTATGAGGACACGGCCTGGGAGAGCTGCTCCCTCTCCGTCTGGCTGAACGAGACCTTCCTGAACACGGCCTTTTCGGCCGCGGAGCGGCAGCGGATCGCAACGACCTGGGTGGACAACAGCAAGCTCCAGGGCTACAGCGGCTATGAAACGGACGGCGAGAACGACACGACGAACCGGATCTTCCTCCTGAGCTATGCCGAGGCCTGGAAGTATTTCGAGACGGACGCCGACCGGCAGTGCGAAAACACGGCCTACGCGGCCGCTCAGGCCGGAGCGCACAACGCCGAAAGCGCCAACGCCGTCCGGGGCGCGTGCGGCTGGTGGCTGCGCTCCCCGGGGCAGAGCCGGAGCCTGGCGGCCATGGTGGACGCGTCAGGCGCGCGCAGCAGCTACGGCGTGAGCAGCGGCTCCGTATGTATCCGCCCCGCGTTCTGGTATCAGTACTGAGACGGCCGGAATTCCCCGGACACAAGACGACCCGGCTCTGCCTTTTGCGGCAGGGCCGGGTCGGTTTTTCCGCCTTGAAGCCTCAGGAGATATTCTTCAATTAAAAACAGCACAAATTGAAAGCGATATCTTGCTATATGATTCAAAATGCAGTATACTTGAATCAATAAAAGAAAAGGAGATGCTGAAAATGAAGACCGTCAGTGTTCGGCTGGAGGACTCTGTCTACGAAGAATTGGGAGCGATGCTTGATGCCATGGGGCAGACAAAGCAGACATTTTATGAGACCTTTACGAGAACGGCTCTGAGGGAACGGTGTATTCCGTTCATTGTAAAAGCGCCCGCAGCGCCGATCAAGCAGGACGGCAGGCTTTCCGCTTTTGAGAGGCTGGAGGAATCCCGGATCCGCAATTCCGGGCGAATCGATTACGAAGCGGAAAGAGGGGCGGCGATGGAGAAAAAATATGGTCCTGTTGATTGACACCAATGTCCTTCTGAATTACCTCACGAACCGTCCGGACCCTTATCTGGAAGCATCGGTCCGGATCCTGAGAATGTGCGCGGTGGGAGAGTGCACAGGATATATTGCTTTTCATGCGCTTTCCACCATATGGTATGTTTTACGGAAATGGGACGACAGAGAGCGCAGGCAGAGCCTGCAGGATCTCTGCGAGATCCTTACGGTGGCGTCTGCATCGCAGAACGAGATCCTGGCGGCCATCCGCAAGGACAGTTTTGCCGATTTTGAAGACTGCCTTCAGGACAAATGCGCGAAAGAGGTTGGCGCAGATTATATTATTACCTGCAATGTGAGAGATTTCGCCGACTCCGAGGTGCCGGCAATTACTCCGGAGCAATTCTTGAAACTATATGGCATGTGATCCGGCAGAAGCCGGCCGCATTGCAAGAAAAATTTCCAAGCCCGGACACAAGA
>R17__coassemble_626_pt1 | contig 14726 bp, 11 predicted proteins | sample R17__metabat2_high_PE_024 | metagenome-assembled genome bin R17
GACGCTTATGCCTGATGCTTGTAAGGAACATCGCCGGCTCTCGCAGAAACCGAAGCAGGATGCGCAACCGGTTGGAATTCGATCTTTAAACGCATCCCCATTCCCTTGGCCAGCGCCTGAAGCGTATCGACCGTAGGGCTGCAGGAACCGTTCTCGATCCGGCTGATGTTCGACTGCCGGACTCCGCTTCGAGCCGCCAGTTCCTTTTGTGTAAGATTGGAATCATTTCTTGCTGCAATCAGCGCCCGTGTAAGCTGATACTCCGTTTCCGATGCCTCGTATTCAGCACGAAATTCCGGGTCATTCAACTGCTTCTCGACATATTTTTTCAGATCACTCATGGCAGCACCTCTCTTCAAAATCCGCCTTATACTTTCGGGCAAGCTCTATTTCTGCAGCCGGTGTCTTCTGTGTCTTCTTTACGAATCCATTCGTCAGGATGATCCGATTGCCGACATAAAAGAAATAGAAGACGCGCGTGATATCCGAAGAGAATTTGATCCGAAGTTCAAAAAGCCCGTCTCCCAAAGCTTTTGAGTTTGGTTCCCTTAATCCGTTTCCAAATTCTTCAAGTAATTCAAGGCTGCGAACTGCTTTATTTCTCATTTTCGGTTCCAGGCTGTCCAGAAACTCCTCAACCGGCGCATTTCCATTCTTCTGTCGGTAGAATTCAATCTCAAACAAATCAGAATCCTCTTTCTTCTACAATATTCCTTTTTAGGAATATTGTCAAGTTTTCTTTCGTTCCCCTCACCCGAGCCGGTCGATATCGAGATCCAGCGGTGCGCCGCAGTTGTTGCATTTCAGCTCGATCAGGGGCATAGAAGAGCCTCCTTGTCCGGTTTGACGGGCATAAGAATAAGGGATATAATGAAGCAATCGAATTTCCTTCCAAAGGAGAAACCGCAATGGGAACTTTGTCTTATCAAGACTGCCTCGGGATCCTTCCCCGGGGCGAAAGAAATCAAATTACCGACGTGCCGGGCGTACGCGTGGGGCACGTGACGCTCTCGCAGGGTGCGGTCCAGACCGGCGTGACTGCCGTCATCCCCGGGTCCGGCTCGGCCTTCCGCAGCAAGTTTCCGGCCGCCGTCCATGTGATCAACGGCTTCGGGAAAAGCATCGGCCTCATGCAGATCGCCGAGCTCGGCACGCTGGAAACGCCGATCCTTCTCACGAATACCTTTTCCGTCCCGGCCTGCGCCGAGGGGCTGCTGAGCTATATGCTCTCCTCCCACCCGGAGATCGGGCGCTCGGCCTCGACGGTGAATCCCGTCGTCATGGAATGCAACGACGGCCCGCTCAATGACATCCGCGCCCGGAACGTCCGCCCCGAGCATGCGCTGCAGGCGCTCGCCGACGCATCCGAAGACTTTGCGGAGGGAGCCGTCGGCGCCGGAAGAGGCATGACCTGCTACGGCTGGAAGGGCGGCATCGGTTCCGCCTCCCGCCGCGTGACGCTCGGGGGAAAATGCTACACGGTCGGCGCTCTCCTTCTGACGAACTTCGGAGAGACCGGCGACCTGCGTCTGGGCAATCGCCGTTTGGAAGATGCTTCCGTACAGCAGGAGGACAAAGGCTCCTGCATCATTCTTCTCGCCACCGACGCGCCGCTCTCCTCCCGCCAGCTGGCACGCTGCACGCGCCGGGCGCAGAACGGCCTTGCCCGCACCGGCTCCTTCACGGGGACCGGCAGCGGAGACATCGCCCTGATGTTCTCCACTGCCAACCGCATTCCCTACGACGCGGAAACCGAGCTCTCCGTGACGCTCTTCCCCGAGGGGAAGCTGAACGGGATCTTCCGCGCGGTCACCGAGTGCGTGGAGGAGAGCGTCATCAGCTCGCTTGAGCATGCCGAAGGCGTCACCGGACGCGACGGGAACCGCGCAGAAAGAGCGCCGCTTTAATTAAAAGATTTTATTCGATGACGATGCGCCCGTCTCCCAGCGGATTTTCATACTGTTCGCCGATAACTCCGCCGAGCGTATCCTGCGCATAGGAGCACAGAGTCTGGCTGTCCAGGGGGCCGGCCTCCAGCGTGAATTCGCCATGGAACATGCTGTAGCCGTTGCCGCCGTTGGCAAGAATATAGCTGAGAGAGGCGATGGAATAGGTCTTCTCTTCCTCAAGCGGCTCGCCCTGAATGTAGACTTCCTTGACGCGGCGCTCGCCGTCGACGCTTTCAAACATTCCGTTCTCGTCGAGGACGACCGGCGTCGGGATGGAGGTATCGATCGTGTAGCTTATGCCGGAGACCTGGAGGAAACCGCCGAATTCGGCCGGCAGCTGGCTTGCGCTCAGTTCGAGCGCATCGAGGAGCTCCGCTCCCGTGACGTTGCGCACGCAGATCTGGTTGCCGAAGGGGTTGACATTGACGAGGTCGCCATAGGTAATTTCGCCGGCCGGCAGGTCAACACGCACGCCGCCGCCGTTGACAAAGGCCGCGTCCGCATTGCAGGCGGCAAGAACGGCGTCCGCGCAGAAGTCGCCGAGGTTCGTCTCCATTTTGCGCACAAGGCGGGTGCTGCTGTCGTTGGCGTCCGTGATATAGAGAGGATACTCCGCCGTTGCGATGACCTTGGAAAGATCGTCATTCATGTCCTCCTCGATCTCATTGATGAGATCCTTCATGCCGGCATCGTCGACCAGCCGGGAGGTAATGCTGCCGTCCGGAGAAAGGACGGCAACGCCGATCTTGGCGAGCTTGGTCCCCGTCTGGGTCAGAACAGCCTCGTGCCCGTCCTTCCCTGCCACGAGCTCCATGGGCAGCTGCGTATGGGAATGGCCGTCCAGGAAGAGGTCAATGCCCTCCGTCTTTCCGATAAGAATGTTGGACTGCAGATCGGCATAGATGTTGTTCCCGGTATTCTCAGGATCAACGCCGATATGGCCGAGGACAATGATCTTCTCGGCGCCTTCGGCCTTTGCCGCGTCGATGCTCTTCTGCACGGCCTCGGCCAGACTGTCGCCCGTTGTGTCATAGCAGAAGTCATAGATGAAGTTGCCCTCGTCGTCCTGGAAGAACTTCGGTGTAGAGGAGGTCAGCGTGGTCGGCGTGGTGCAGCCGACAATGCCGAGCTTCCAGCCGCCCGCGTCAAGCACGCAGTACCCGTCGAAAACATTGCCGCCGTCCGGCCCGGTCATGTTGCAGCAGACCACGTGCGGGTCCAGGCCTTTGACGAGCTCAAAGAGATTGTCAAGGCCGTAGTCAAACTCGTGGTTGCCGACCGTCACGGCATCGTACCCTGCGAGGTTCATAATATCTACGATATACTTGCCCTTGGAAATCGTCCCGATCAGGTCGCCCTGAATGAAGTCGCCGGAGTCAAAAAGCAGGACGTTTTTGCCGAGGGCCTGCAGCTGCGCTTTGGCCGTCATGAGGCTGACATAGCCCAGATGGTCGTCCACGCCGCAGTGGACGTCATTGGTATACAGGATGTAGACCTCCTGCTTTCCGTCTGCTGCTGCTTCCTCAGCAAAGGCAGGTGCAGAGGAAAGGCCGAAAAGCGCACCTCCTGCCGCAGCCGCGGCAGCGCCCTTCAAAAAGTCTCTTCTGGAAATCGCGTTTTTCATAGCGTTATCTCCCCCATTTTATAAAATCAGTCAAGCTTCTCAGAATCCGAAATGCAGGCGTTCTTCGCACAGACTTTATCTTATTATAACAGAAACACACCCAATATGGAACCGCAAATCTTTCGGAAATTCCGCCGTCGGTACCGAAGGGCGGGTGTTATAAGGACTTCCTTATAATCTTATAAGTAACGTTTTCTTCCCTTGACGATTAAAATACGTTATAATATCATCGATATGGTTCGATCCGTTGAAAAACATCGAACCGCCGAATTTGAAAGGAGAGCACATCTATGGCAAAAGAACTGACCCGCCGCGACTTTCTGAAGGGCTCGGCCGCAGGAACGCTCGGGCTCGCAGCATCCGCGCTTTTTGGCGGAGCAACCGTAGCAATGGCCGATGAGGCCGGCATCTATACCCCCGGCACCTACAGCGCAAGCGCAAGAGGCATCAACTCCAACGTTACCATCACCATGACCTTTGACGCAAACTCCATCACCGACGTTACGGCCGACGTATCCGGAGAGACGCAGGGAATCGGCGCCGCCATTGGCGATACCGTTATTGAGCAGATCATGGCCGCGCAGAGCGCCGAGATCGACGGCGTTTCCGGCGCAACCATGACCTCCACGGCAGTCAAGGAAGCCGCTGCCGCCTGCATTGCCCAGGCAAAGGGCGAAACCGTTGAGTTCACGGTGGAAGAAAAGGCCGCCACCGCACGCCCCTTCGGCTATATGTGCGATGAAGACTGGCTTGGCACCGCCCCCGAGATCGACGACTCCATGATTACCGAGACGCATTCGGCCGATGTCGTCGTTATAGGCGGCGGCCATGCCGGTACGCAGGCTGCTCTTGCCGCTGCCCAGAAGGGCGCCAAGGTCGCCGTGATCGAGAAGCACGAAGACGGAAACATCACCTACCGCGGCGACGATATCTGCTCCTACAACTCCAAGCTGCTGGAAAGCTGGGGCTTCGGGCCTTATGATCTTGAGGCGATCGTCAATGAATATGTCCGCCGCGCCAACGGCCGCTGCGACACGGACGTGATCCGCGCCTTCGTTTACAATTCCGGCGAAATGATGGACAACATCGCCTCCCTCGTCCCCGAGACCTCCAACATTCTCGACTACGAAGGCGGCCAGTGCATCGTCCAGATCAGCTATGACAAGAAGGACGGCTCCTACTATCCGCAGGAAGCCGAAGGCTACTACGCCTGGGCCTCCACCTTCCAGACGATCGGCACGGAGAACCCGAACCCGGTCGGCAAGAAGGGCCTGACCGGTGTCAGCCGCCTGACCGAGATCGAGACCTACTGCCGCGATGCCGCCGAGGATCTCGGCGCCGAGTGGTATTGCGGGCACACCTCCCAGCTGATCACAAAGGATGCCGACGGCAAGGTCAACGGCGTTATCGCGACCAACGCAGACGGCAAGTTTGTCAAGTTTGAAGCCGCCAAGGCTGTCATCATTGCAACGGGTGACTTCGGTGCAAACACCGATATGGTCTGGGAGCTCTGCTCCGAGGTTGCAGAATATGCCGAGCGTGTCGGTTCCCCGCGCGAGAGCGTCGGCGGCATGACGGACTGCGACGGCTCCGGCCACAAGCAGGGCTGCTGGGCCGGCGGCATGATCGAGACGCACCCGCGGCCCATCGCGGTCAACTGCCCGATGCTCGGCTTCGGCCCCTGGGGCACTGCTCCCACGATCTGGCTCAACTGCCAGGGCAAGCGCTTCATGAACGAAGGCATGTCCGGCCTGGCGCTGGTTCAGTCTCTGCATCAGCCGATGCCGGAGCTCGGCGTCACCTCCAACTTTGCCGTGATGGACAAGAAGTACATGACGGCCATTCAGCTCGCCGGTCTGGACCACGGCGCACCGAACTGGGGCTATCAGGAAGGCATGGATCTCTTCCAGGCCGATATGGAAGCTCTGGATCCCGCTGCCGGCGGCGGCATGGTCACCGGTCTGGAGATCGCCAACAAGTCCTTCCATATGTCCAGCATGGTCTATGTCGGCAATACGCTGGAAGAGGCCCTGAAGAACGCCGGGCTGAGCGATGACGTTATTGCGAACACGGTCGCTTCCATTGAGCGCTACAACGAGCTCTGCGCCGCCGGCGACGACGAGGACTACTGCAAGAGCGCGAAGTACCTCGTTCCCATCGACGAGGCTCCCTTCTATGTGTCCATGCAGTCCACGGCCGGCCTTTACAACTGCGGCCTGAATACGATCACCGGTCTTGTCGTCAACGGAAACATGCAGGTTCTCAATGCGGACCGCTCTCAGGTCATCCCCGGCCTCTACGCCGTCGGCAACTGCATGGGCCAGCGCTTCGGCAATGCCTACAGCTGCCCGTCCGCCGGCAACAACATGGGCAATGCCATGACCACCGGCCGCGTTGCAGGCAAGCACGCAGCCGAGCTCTGATCCTCTCCGCGCATCCGCCTTTTTAACGCATGGCAAGATCCTTGAGTCCTGCGGAGCAGGAACTGCTTGCGCTCTACACCCGAAAGGCCTATGACATCTATCTCACCGGGAACCTGAAGGAAACGGAAGCTCAGGTCCGCCGCATTCAGGAGCTGAATCCGGGAGATGTCAACGCCGTCTTTCTGCGCGGCGCGATCTGCGGCCGGGGCGCGCGTCCCGGCGAAGAGATGAAGTCGATCGGCAAGGCGCTTGAGATCTGGCGTCCGCTCGATTCCGCCCTCACGGGAGAAGCGCATGAGCTGATGGCGAATGCCATGGCAGAAGCTTTTTCCGTCATGACCTATACCCCGGTCGAGCTGGCCGTGCGCCGCTGGAATGTCTATCTTTCCGCCTCGGCGGCAGAAGAGCTGACCGATACGCTGGACGCTCTCCTTGCCCTGGACGACAGCTGCTCCGAATCGAAGGACCCCTCCTACGGCAAATGGATCCATGAACAGTTCAAGAGGAACTATGTATTCTGGCTCGACGAGGTCGTCTCTGTGGACATGGCCGTTCCCGTCGGCGGTGAGAACCGCGTCGTGCGGAGCTATAGCCATGTGCTGGATGCCGCCTGCCGCATGGCAGAACGGATCCCGGGGAGCAACCATTCGGAAGTAAGTGTCAAAAACCGGGTGATGGAGACCCGCAGGCGCTACCTCGAGCTGAATCCCTCGATTCCCGCTTCGTAAAAAATAAGCGCTGTCCGGAGCTCTCCGGCAGCGCAGATCCCGGGCTGTGGAAAACAGCCCGGGATCTTTTTTGTTTTTTGGGAAACTCAGTCTTCCGGCTCGATGGCGACGTCCTGCGATTCCTCGTTCTGGATCTCGCGGAATTCCTCCGCCTCCGCCTGATCCTTCCGGCCCGTGTGGTGGAATTCCGTGACGGGCTGATTGAGCACGACCTGCGGGAAGGGAATGCTGATCTCATACTTGTCGAAGACCAGCTTCAGCGCCCTTCTCAGATCGCGGTCAAGCTGCATGCGGTCGGCCTCGTTGCACTTGGCAACGATCTTGATATTGACGGAATTGTCCCCCAGCTCGCTGACGCCCTTGTAGAAGGGGCCGTCCTTGATGGCGGGCAGGCTGGCGCGGATGTTGTCAAACTCCTCGGCCAGGACCTTCTCCACATAGCAGAGATCCTCGCCGTATTCGATGCTCATATCCACGGCAACGATAGAGAAGTCCTTCGTCATATTCAGCACATCGCCCACGGAGCTGTTGTTGAAGATCTTGATGTTGCCGCCGCCTTCCTTGACCTTGGTCGTCCGGATGCCGATCTCCACGACGGTGCCGCGGAAGCCGTTGATCGTGACGATGTCGCCCACCTGGAACGTCTCTTCAAACACGATCATAAGCCCCGCGAGCATATCCTTGATGAGGCTGTTGGCGCCGAGGCCGACGACCAGGCTCAGGATCCCGGCCGAGGTCAGGAGCACGGAGGTGTCCGCTCCCAGCTGGGCGAGGCAGGCATAGACCAGGCCGATCGCCGTGGCCAGCCGGACAAAGCTGATGATCAGGCGGATGACCGTGTTGCCCCTTGCGCCGACCTTGTCCGTCAGCCAGGACAGCACCCGGCAGATCAGCATGGCGATGACCTCGGCCGCGATGATCAGGATCAGGCACTGGGTCACGGCAAAGATGTTGAAGCCCTTGCGCCAGCTGCCCTTCAGGATGTAACGCAGCAGCGAATCCTCGCTCAGCGCGGAGTCCGCCGTGAGGAGCACGACGAGGAGCACGACGGCGGCCAGCCCGATGACCACGCGGAAGATCTGCCACACCTTCTGCCCTGCCGTCTTGTCCTGCCAGGAGAGGCCGCGCGTGGAGAAGCGGCTCAGGATGGAGCGCGTGCGGATCTTCCGCCCGTCGCCCCGGTCGACGCGGATGACCGCCGGGCTGCGCCGGTCGGTCTCGGCCGGCTGTGCCCCGGCCTCTTCTTTTCCGGCCCCGATGCTCAAGACCGCCCACAGCAGCAGGAGCCACGCCAGGCAGAACCCGGCCGCCACCAGCGCCACGGGGGCGCTCAGGCTGTTGAGCGTGCTCAGGGGAACGGCCACATAGATGAGATCGTCCCCGTATTCTCCGCTGACGGCATAGTAGGTCTCGCCGTTGATCGTCAGAAGATCCTGGTAGCCGGTGATGAGCTGATCCTCCGTGAGGCCGAAGCTCTCGGCCTCCCAGCCGATCAGTGAGGAATCGGGATAATAGGCAAAGACCTGCTTCTCGCTGTCTACGGCAAAGACAAAGCCGTTGTTGCCCGTCTGGATGGCGGAGAGCACATCGCCGAGGTCCGTGGCCGCCTGCGCGCTTTTGAGAAGCGAGGGCTGAATGCCGATCTGCGCAATGCCGACGGTCTTGTAGTTCTCGTCCTGGATCGCGACGCCGAGATACTGGCAGACGATGCCGTCGTCGCCCGTGCGGGCTTCCTGGACGATCTCCGTGGTGCTTCCGTTCAGGATGCGGCGGAATTCATAGGTCTGATCCGCCTCGTTTTCGCTCAGCGTGAGGCTCCAGAAGGGGTCGCTTGAGGCGACGGCAGTTCCGTCCATGCCGAAAATGCTGATGCGCTCGGCGTCCAGCTTTTCGGCGAGCTCCGCCATGAATTCGCGCGTCAGCTCCTCGCCGTCCATCTCCTCGATGACGCGCCCCAGAAGGTGCGCCTTCTCGAGATAGGATTCGTCAAACTGCCCGTCGATGCGGCTCTTTTCGTCTTCTGCCGCAGCGAGGCTCTGCATTGTCTCGCTGAGCCTGTGGCGGTTCGTCACGCTCTGGCGCGAAAGGGAGAAGAGCGTCATCGCGAAGAACGTCAGCACGCCGACGCACACCACGCCGCCCGCCGCAATGGCAAGCAGGCGCCCGGCCATCGGGCCGCTCTCGCCCTTTCCGCCCTCCTGCGCGGAGAAGAAGGCATAGAGGACCATGGCGGAAGCGGCCAGCAGGTAGACCGCGAGCGCGATCCCCGTCGTGATGCTCCGGCTGGCGCTCACCTCCGAGGCCGGCACCGCGCAGACGATATAACCCTCCTCGAGGAGAGCCGTCCGGCAGTAATATTCCGTGCCGTTGACGGTAAGCCAGGCGTCGGTTCCGTCGGCGAGCAGAGCGGCGTCAATGCCGCAGGCGACCGCGCTTTTTCCGACGAGCTCCTCCTCGGGATAATAGAGGAAGGAGTAATCCTGCGGGGATACGGCGAAGACAAAGCCCTCCTGCCCCACGCGCACGCCCTGCAGCGTGCTCTTCAGAGAGGCCAGCGCCTCGAGCTTCTCCTGCAGGACGGCCGTATCGCGCACGATGACTGCCATATGCTCCTCATCGATCCTCGCCCCGTAATAGCGAAGCGAAATGTCTCCCATGTCAATGGTAAAGGGAACCGCCGTTTCGTCCCCGTTCCAGACGTCTCTCAGCTGATTGTATCGGGCGATGGAATAATCCCGCGGGCTCTCCAGCGCCGAGCAGACGACCTGGCCCTCCCGGTCGATCACCAGGAGGTTGTAAACGTCGATGACCGCGCGGAGCTCCTCCATGTGCGCGTCCGTCAGCTCGAAGTCCGGGACGTTCTCCGCCATGAAGGCGACCGTCTCGGCCTTGGAAATGTTCAGCTCGTCGAAGGCGGCCGTTTCCTCCGCCTGCGTCTCGCGCATCTCCTGCAGAAGCGTCTCCACGGAGGCAAGCTTCTCTTCCGAGATGGCGCTCTGCCGCTTCGTCATGGCAGAGCTCAGATAAAGATTCAGGATCATTGCCAGCAGCCCTGCGCCGACAAGCACGGCCAGAACGGCAATTCCGATGCGGATGCTCTTATTCTTCTTCATTGCTGACCCCCCATTTGACGGCAAGCTCGGTCAAGGTGCCCTTTTCTTCCACCGCCGACAGGGCGGAAGAAAGCTTTGCGCCAAGGGCGCTCCCCTTTGCCGAGGCGATGACGTAGTTCTCCTCGGAATAGGCCTCGCCGAGATAGGTCCGTTCTTCGTTCATCCAGGGCAGCGTGACGCAGCCGTCGGCGCAGAGCGCGTCCACCTCGCCGGTCTCAAGCGCCGCCTCCATCTCCTCATACGAGGCAAACTCCACGATCTTCAGGAACCTCTCAAGCTCCGCATCGGAGCGGATGAGCCCCTCCTCCTGCAGCCGGGCGGAGAGATTCTCCCGCGCCGTCGTCCCCTCGCGGACGGCGACGGCCGCTCCCTTCAGATCCCGGAGATCTTCAAAAAGGGTGGAACACTCGATCAGAATGCGTCCGGCGTCGCGATAATAAGGCGCCGTCAGGTCAAATTTCTCCGCGCGCTCCTCCGTATAGGAAAAGGCGGCGATCAGGCAGTCCACTTCTCCGCTCTCCAGCGCGCTCTCGCGATCCTCGGGGTTGAGCCCGACGAGCTCTGCGCCGCTGTAGCCCATCTCCCGGGCGACGGCTTCGGCCAGATCGTCCTCAAAGCCGTAATAATCGTCCGCCTCCTCGCTGTAGCTGCTGAAGCAGGCGAGATTTTTCCGGACGCCGACCTTCAGAAGCTTCCCGTTGGTCGCCGGGCTGCTTCCGCTGCCTCCCGCACAGACGGCCAGAAGAACGGCCGCCAGGCAGAGCGCCAGGGCAAGTGCCAAAATTCGTTTCATTCTCTGTCTCTCTTTCGTGGTTCGTATTTTCCTGCAGGAAGAAAGCTTTATCGAAAAAATGCCGTTTCCGGCAAGGAAGCGGCATTTTCGCCCGGATCCGAAGATCCGATCGGTCTTTACTTTTCGAGATACTTGTAGACGACGGCCGCCAGAGCACCGCCCGCCAGAGGCCCGACGATGAAGACCCAGAGGCAGGCAAGCGGAGCGCTGTTGCCGGCAAAGGCGGCAATAACGGCAGGCCCGAAGCTTCTCGCGGGGTTGACGGAGGTTCCGGTCAGGCCGATGCCGAGGATGTGCACGAGGACGAGCGTGAAGCCGATGACGACGCCGCCGAAGGAGCCGTGTCCGGCCTTCTTGGACGTGACGCCGAGAATGACGAACACGAAGAAGAACGTCAGCACGATCTCTACGAGCAGGCCCGCAACAGCGCTTCCGTTGACGCCGGCAAGACCGTTCGTGCCGAAGCCGCCCGTCTTGTCCTCAACGCCGCCCAGGCCGAAGATGGCGGCCGTGAGCCCGGAGCCGGCCAGAGCGCCGAGGCACTGGGCAGCCACATATCCGATGAAATCCGACGTGCTCATCCCGCCGCTGAGCAGAACGCCCAGAGAGACGGCCGGGTTGATGTGGCAGCCGGAGATATTGCCGACGGCATACGCCATGCCGACGATCGTGAGGCCGAAGGCCAGAGCCGTCAGCAGATAGCCGCAGCCGCTCGCGGCGTCGCAGCCGACCAGCATGGCCGTGCCGCAGCCGACCGTGACCAGCGTCAGCGTGCCGATAAATTCTGCGATATACTTTTTCATTTTCTCGATCTCCTTTCGAACTTTGAAAATGTTCTTCTTTTCTGCAGCCCTTTACTGCAGTTATTCAGTATAACGCTCACGGCATAAAATTTCAAGAGTATGCGGCGCGAAATTGCAGCGGGCAAGCAATGCCTTCAGGTCCTCCGGGAGCTCCGCCGTGCAGCGGATCTGCGCCCCGGTGACGGGCTGGCGAAGGGAAAGAAAGGCAGAGTGCAGCGCCGGGTGCGTCAGTCCTTCCTCCCGCCCTCCGTAAAGCGGATCTCCGAGCAGCGGACAGCCGAGCGCGGCAAAATGCGCGCGGATCTGATGCGTCCGCCCGGTCTGAAGCCGGACGCGGACGACGGCGGCGTTCTCCCCCCGGGCAAGGACCTCATAGTCCGTCCTTGCGCTCTGCCCGTCCCCGCTCGGGACGCGGCGGACCGACGAGGCGCTCTCCCGGGCCAGCGGAAGCGTGATGCTCCCCTTCTCCTCGGGCGGGGCTGCGCCGAGAACGGCCAGATATTCCCGCACGAAGTCCTCCGTATGCAGCTGCTGCCGGAGGCGCTCGTGCGCGTATCCGCTCTTGGCCACGGCCATCAGCCCGCTCGTCCCCTTGTCCAGGCGGTTGACGGGGTGAAACGGCCGCCCGCTCCCCCAGTAGGCGGCGAGCATCTGCTCGACCGTCGGCGCGTCCTCCCGCATCTCGCCGTGCACGGCCATGCGGGCGCTCTTCCGGATCACGGCGAGATCCTCGTCCTCGTAGGCGATGTCAGGCAAGACGGCGCAGGGCGGAACCTGCCGCACGAGCGGCGCGTCCTCCACGTCCGCCGTCAGGACCTCCCCCGCGCGCACGCGGTCCACCGTCCGGCAGGGCCTGCCGTCCAGCGCAAGGGCGCCCTCCCGCCGTTTCAGAACGGCAATGAGATGCGCCGGCAGCCGGAGGCGGTATTCCAGAAGGCTCTTCACTGTCCGCCCCGCGAGCTCCTCCGTGATATTCAGCGTCAGGAGACGCATGGCTCTCCCTTCCTTTCCGTTTGGGATCTCCCGGTCCGTCCGGTCAAAAATGCACCGCCGAAGCGGTGCATTTTGAGTTTCTGTTTCGAATCAGGCTTCGTAGATGGAGCCGGTGCAGGCATGCAGAGCGGCAAGACGCGCGAAGCAGACCGTACGGCCGTGAGCCGTGCCGCCGAAGAGCTGCGGATAGGAGTTGGCGACAAATCCGCCGGAGTCGTTGCCGACGATGTAAAGGCCTTCGATGGGGCGGCCGTCTTCCTTCATGGCCTGCATGTTCGTATTGATGCGCACGCCGTTGAAGGTCGCCAGGCACCAGACGCCGACGGCGATGCCGTAGAACGGGCCGTCCTTGACCGGGCGGAGATCCTTCTGCTGCTTGCCGTAGTCCTCGTCGATGCCCTTCTCGCAGAGCTCATTGTAGCGGTCCACGGAGGCGACGAAGGTCGGAATGTCCTCCTCGGCGACGTCAAGCATGCGGGCCAGCTCTTCGATGGTGTCGGCCTGCTTCAGCTTGCCGCTTTCGAGAGCCGGAACCATGAATGTGTCATAGAAGTCCTGCTTGTCCTTGGCCGGGTGAACGCCCGGAAGAACCTCGGAGTTGCGGGCGCCCGGAACCGCGACGACGCGGGAGCAGATGGTGGAGTGGAAGGCCTGGACATCCTCCCAGTAATTGGAGTCAAAGATCTGCAGGGCATAGTGGCCGGGCTGGCGCATCCAGGCCCAGCAGTGGTTATCGTAGGTGACGTCTTCGTTCATGAAGCGTTCGCCCAGGTTGTTCAGGTTCAGCCAGGGCTGGGAGCCGGGCCACCAGATGTCGGCCAGCGTGCTGGCGTAGGGAGCGCCGACGTGATGGTCAAGCGCGATCGCGGCGCGGTCGAACCAGCAGCCGGAGGCATGGTTGCGGTCGATGTCGGCGCCGGCCCACATGGCCATCTTGATGCCGTCGCCGGTGCCGAGCGTGGAGCCGAAGTTGTTGGCGATGAAGTCCTTGTCGCGATAACGCAGAGCGTCCATCATCTCGGGGCTGCCGCCGTAGCCGCCCGTCGCGAGGATGACGCCCTTGGAGGCGTTGATCTGAATGATGTCGCCGCTCTCGGTGTCGCGGACGTAGATGCCGGTGACCTTGCCGGTCTCGTCCTGGATGAGCTGCTCGGCATTGTGATGGAAGAACTTGGTCACGTTTTCATACTCGTCGCCGTACTCCCACCAGACGGGGTTGGACAGCTGCGCGCCCATGACGTTGGGGCCGAGCTCCTCGAAGGTGCCTTCCTTGAAGACCGTGTGGGTCTGGACCTTGGTCATGTAGCGGGTGTCCTTGAGGTCCGTCTCGATGAACATATCGAGGCCCTTGGCCTTGACCATGTCATAGAACCAGTCCATCGTGCGGCCGGATTCGTGGACCCAGAGGGCGATCAGGCGCTGGTCGACGTCGTAGCTGCCGGTCGTGCACATGCTGTTGATGATCTCCTGCAGCTCCTCTTCGGAATACTCGATGCCGTACTTCTCCTTCATGACCTTGGAGTTGTAGGCGCCCATCTCACCGGCCCAGGTGACAACGCCGGGGGCACGCTCGACCCAGGCGACCTTTGCGCCGAGATCCGCACAGGAGATGGCGCAGGGAGAGCCGCCGTTGCCGGCGCCGACGACGACGACGTCGTAATCCACGACCTCGGCGATGTCGGTGGGAGCATCGGGCTTCACGAAGTAGGCCTCATCGTACCACTTGCCGGTGGAAGCAGGGGCTTCCTCCTCGACGGCGACCTCGACGGACTCGCCCTTGGCCTGCGCGATGCAGGCGGCAACGGCGGCCTTGACGGCGGCGGAGGAAATGCTTGCGCCGGAAACGCCGTCGATCTCGGCGCTCTGAGCCTCGAGGATCTGTGCCTTGACCTTGTCGCCGATCTCCGCTCCGATGCCGGAGGTCTCGCCGGAAACATCGACTTCAACGTCCGTGATCTCGTTGGCGCTGAAGGTCATCGTGACGGTAACGTCGGAGGAAATGCCGGCCGCAGAGGCGGAATAGGTGCCGGGCGTGTAGATGCCGCTCTCATCCGCAAAAGCCGCGCCGGTCAGCCCGGTCACCGCCAGCCCGAGAGCCCCGGCCGCAGAGGTCTTCAAAAAGTCGCGACGGGAAATGTTCTTTGCCATAGGTAGTCTCCTTTTCGTTTTATTTATTTGATATGTTTTAATTATAACTCATGCTCTCCGGGTTTTCAATTCCCTTTCCGAGTTTATTTTGTTTTTTCTCTTTCCCTTTTCCCCGCAGTATGTTAAACTGTAAATAAATCAATTCCGAAAAT
>R17__coassemble_854_pt1 | contig 10976 bp, 9 predicted proteins | sample R17__metabat2_high_PE_024 | metagenome-assembled genome bin R17
AGGCTCTTTGCATGTATTGAATCTTACGGCCGCACGAGCGTAAACGTTTCGCTTGCCGTGATCGTCGGCAGCTCGTTCGGGTTGCCGTTTTCGTCCACGCCGTAGATGCCGTTGAAGTTCCACCGCACCTCCATCGGCAGCGTGATGCTCTGTCCGCTCGCCACGGCGATCGAGAAGGTCGCGTGGTTCAGCTCCGTCTTGGAAAGCGCCGAGCCGCTGTAGTCGATCTCGGGGCTCTGCAGCTGTTTCGTCTCCCCGTTTACGGTGATGTAGAGCGAGGGGTACGAGGTGCAGTTCAAGGCGTAATGCGTGGCGTATACCGTCACGGTCAGCTCCACGTGCCCGCTGTCTGCCGTCACGGCGGTCCAGTCGGCCTCGATGTTGAGGTAGGTCCCGGTGTCGGAGGTGAAGCTTCCGCTGCCGAGAGCGGTTCCGTAGACCTCCGGCGCGGGCGTCGGGGTCGGAGCGGGGGTCGGCTCCGGCGTGGGGGCGGCGGTCGGTTCCGGCGTCGCGGCCGGCGCTGCCGTCGGGGCGGGAGATGCGGCCGGTGCCTGCGTTGCCGCGGCCGGCGCCGCGGTGGGATCCGTGAGCGCGGCCTGAATGGCGTTCGCCATCTGCCCGCCGTCCACATAGTCCGAGGCTTTTTCTCCGGTCGTGTTCCCCGCGACGAGCGCCACGATCAGCGCGATCAGCACGAGGAACAGCACGATAAACAGCGTTGCTGCGATCTTTGTCTTTGTGTTCAAATCGGTTCTCCTGTTTTTATTCCGCAACCGTCACAACGAGCTGCAGCCGGTTCCCCTTCCGGTCGGGGATAAAGATGTTGATGCTCTCTTCCGGATACGCAAAGCAGATCTTTCCGCTCATGGCGTCGCAGCTGACGGGGTAGATCGGGTCCGTTCCGTCCGTGTCGCTGTTTTTCAGCGCATAGATCCCTTCATAGTCGATCCCGAGCCCCGTGTCTTCCACATAGAAGCAGATATTGTCTCCCTCCAGTTCGTTCGAGAGCAGCACGGGGGCCTCGTTGTCGATGCCGTCGACGACGATCTCCTTGACGGTATACTGTTTGGTGAGGAATTCGACCTTCACCTTCAGCGTCCCGTTCTCCTCGGGCTCTACGGAGTAGGTCCGGTCTCCCGTCTCATAGACGGTGAGGCTGTGCCCGTCCACGGAGGCCGCCACAAGGTCGACCGGCAGAAATCCGCTCACGCGCACCTCGTATACCGGCTTCTTTCCGTCCTCCTGCAGCACGTTTGCCACCGTGAACTGCGGCGCGATAAAGAAGAACGGCAGCACGATGAACAGCAGCAGGATGATCACGAGCAGCACCTTCTGCAGCCCGTGCTTCTCGCGGCGGTATTCGCTGTAGGAGGTGAGCGTCTCGAGCGGGATGGTGCTCTGCTCGCGCTCGCATGCGTCGAAGACGTTTGCCAGAAGCTTGGAGGCGGCGTCGTCGCTGAGCTTCGGTATCGTGTTGTTTCTTTCCAGGCTCATGTTTTCGCACCCTCCTCTCTCACATCGCAAGCGACCGCGCCAGATGCTTCTTGCCGCTGGCGAGGTAGCGCTTGACCGTGCTCTTGCTGATCTCGAGAAGATAGGCGATATCTTCGAGCTTCATCTGCTTGTAATAATGCAGGAAGATGACCTGGGATTCGGTATACGGCAGCGCCATCACCTGCTGCAGGATATATTCGCTGTTGTCGATCCGTACGACCTGCTCCTCCGGGGATTCCTGCTTTGCCGGCATCTCGCCGACGGAGTCGCCGCTGAATTCCTCCATTTCCGCGTTGTAGCGCTTCTGCTGCAGGCTCATATTGTAGCAGACGCGGAAGTTGATCTGGTTGAGCCAGGAGACGAAGAGCTTCGGGTCGTTGAGCGTGTTGAGATGCTTCAGCGCCGTGATATAGGTCTCCTGCAGGGCGTCCTGCGCGAGGAATTCATCCTTCAGATAGCAGTAGGCGAACATATACTGCTTCTGATACGTCGCGGCGTACAGCTCGGCAAAGGCGTCGCTGTTTCCCTTGCGCGCCAGCTCTACCAGATTGCCGATATACTTAAAGTCCAGCTCGGCCACAGGCGAATCCCTCCTTCCTCTTTCGTTTGCTTCTCTTCATGCGTCAGACCTTCGCGATGCGGGAGTTGGCCAGCGCGATCAGCTGCGTGATCTCTTTGATCTCGCCCTCCTCGTGGAAGGCGCTGCCGCAGGCATAGGCGATGGGGCCTTCCTTGGCGTCGTGGTTGTGCGCCGCAACGCGCTGCGCGACGCGGTCGATGAAGATCTGCATCTCGTCCGCGGAGGTGTCCTCAAAAAGCGCGAGGAACTTGTTGCCGCCGTTGCGCCCGACGAAGCACAGGTCCTCCGAGGACAGCCGCAGAATATTGGAAAAGTCCCGGATCACGATGTTCCCCTGCACATGCCCGTACAGGCGGTTGGTCTCCTGAATGTTCGTGATGTCGAACATGATCACGCCCATGTTTTCAGGGATCGGCTTGTCGAGATATTTCTCGATCACCATGTCGCAGCTGAAGCGGTTCGCGATCCCGGACACGGGATCCGAATGCGCGGCATATTCCAGCTCGCGGTATTCCTTCCGGTAGCCGAAGAAAAAGCTGAAGTCCAGGAAAATGAACAGGAACGACAGCCCGAGCACGGCCCACAGCACGCCCAGCAGCAGCTTCAGCGTCGGATCCGTGGCCGCCTGATGGTAGATCTCGGAGCTCGGCAGCACGCGCACCAGGATCACCAGCGTCGCGAACACGAAGAGCGCGAGCTGAATGTTTTTATAAAAAGTATATTTTTTCATGCCGGAATCCTTTCCCGCAAAATGCAAAAATTTTACTCTTTATTATATCACACCTGCCTCCCCAACTCAAGAAAAACTCTCCGCTCTTGACCGGATCGCAGGAAAGAAGTAAAATAAAAAAGATCCTTTTATTTCGACAGGAGAATTTTTATGAGACGTGTGATCGCGATGCTTCTCTGCCGGCTGCTTCGCTTCGCCGCGCGCGTGACGCACCGCGGCGGAACGGCGATGCCCGGCCGCATTGCCCTGAAGATCGACCCCTCCCTCCTCCGCACGCTCGCTTCCGGCGTTTCCGTCGTCTGCGTCACGGGCACCAACGGAAAGACGACCTGCTGCCGCATGCTCGAGCAGTGCTTTTCCGAAGCCGGGCTCGACCCGCTCGCCAACCGCTCCGGCGCCAATCTCATCTCCGGCGTGACGACGGAGTTCGTCATGAACAGCTCCCTCTCCGGCCGCTGCCGGAAGAAGTTTGCGGTGATCGAGTGCGACGAAGCCGCCGCCCGCCGGGTCTTTCCCGAGCTGCAGCCGAAGCTCATCGTGGTCACGAACCTTTTCCGCGACCAGCTCGACCGTTACGGCGAGGTCACGCATACGCTCGAGAATATCCGCGAGGGCATCCGCGGCGTTCCCTCGGCCGTCCTCTGCCTGAATGCGGACTGTTCCCTGACCTCCTCTCTAGCCGGCGACCTTCCGAACGCGCATGTCTTTTACGGCCTTGAGCCCGGCGCCGTTCCCTCGGCCCCCCTGCCCGAGATCTCCGACGCGCTGCACTGCCTCCGCTGCAAGACCCGCTATGAATATGATTTCGTCTCCTACGGCCATCTCGGCCGCTTCCGCTGCCCCCGCTGCGGCTACTGCCGTCCGGAGGCGGACGTCGCGGTCCTCTCCGCCTCCTTCGGAGCCGACGAGAGCCGCATCCGCATCCGCACGCCCTCCGGCGAGTGCGAGGCCGAGGTGAATCTCCCCGCCGTTTACAATGTCTACAATGCCCTCGCCGCCTTCACGGCCGCGCGGGAAGCCGGCCTCCCGGAGAGCGCCGTTCTGCAGGCTCTGCGCACCTTCCGCTGCGGCTTCGGCCGCATGGAAAAGTTTGCCCTCGGCCAAAAGGGCGCCCGTATGCTCCTCGTCAAGAATCCCGCCGGCTGCAACCAGGCCCTGCAGTATCTCGAGTCCGTCCGGGAGCCCTATGTCCTTCTCGCCTGCCTCAATGACCGCGGTGCCGACGGAACGGACATTTCCTGGATCTGGGATGCGGATTTCGAGCTCCTTCTCTCCGCCCTGCCGGAGCGCATCGTCGTCTCCGGCGACCGCGCCTCGGACCTGTTCCTCCGCCTCAAATATGCCGGTGTCCCGCCGGAGCGCATCACGCTCGAGCGGGATTATGAATCGATCATTTCATCCTTTGAGCGCTCCGAGCTCCCCCTCGTCCTGATGACGACGTATACGGCCATGCTCGAGCTGCGCTCGGTCGTCGTGAAGCACTGCGGCGGCACGGATTTCTGGGAGGGCTGAAAAGTGGAACTGAAGCTCGTTCATCTTTATCCCGACGTTCTGAATCTTTACGGCGACCGGGGCAACATTGCCGCGCTCGTGCAGCGCCTCACCTGGCGCGGCATCGGCGTTTCGGTGGAAAACGTGAAGATCGGAGACGCGCTCTCCCTTTCCGGCGCCGACCTGGTCTTTGTCGGAGGCGGGCAGGATTTTGAGCAGGAGGTCCTCCTTTCCGACCTCCGCGGCGCCAAAGAGCGCGAGATCCGCTCCGCCGTGGAAGACGGCACGGTCTTCCTCACGATCTGCGGCGGCTACCAGATGCTCGGCGCATCCTATGAGACCTTTGACGGCGTAAAGTGCGACTTCATCGGCGCCCTCGATCTCTATACCCGCGGCGCGAAGGAGCGCATGATCGGCAACTATATGTTCCGCCTCGGGGAGGAAAGCGGCGGCAGCGTCGTTGTCGGCTTTGAGAACCACTCGGGCCGGACGTATCTCGGTCCCGGCGTTTCCCCCCTGGGAACGGTCCTTTCCGGCTTCGGCAACAACGGGGAGGACAAGACCGAAGGCGCCGTCTACAAAAACACCTTCGGCACCTATTCCCACGGCCCTCTTCTCCCGAAAAATCCCGCCTTTGCCGACCTTCTCCTCTCCCGCGCGCTCGAGCGCCGCTTCGGCCGCCCGGATCTCGCCCCTCTCGACGATGCCGCCGAGATGCGTGCGCACGACGAGATGCGCAAGCGTCTCTCCTGAGCGTTGAAAGCCGAAATGCAGCCCCTCGGGGCTGCATTTCGTTTATTCGGCTTTCAGAAGAGCGGAAATGGCGTCTTCCTTCAGGGAGCTTCCGATCACAAGCATTGCCCGCCCGCCCGGCGGCGCGGGGGAAACATTCGTCTCCTTCTTTGTCGCGTTGATCTGAAGCCAGCTTCCGTCCTCTTCCAGGATCCCCTTCACGCGGAGGATGCCGCCGTAGGTCTCCGGCTCGGAGAACAGCTTCCGGATGCGCTCCTCCGCCTGCGCCCTCCCCAGCGGCAGGTCGAGCAGGGAGACCGAGTGAAAATCGAGCGCCCTCCCGGCGACCGTCTTTTCAAAATCCGCCGCCCGCCGGCCGCAGCGGGAGAGCCTCCCGTAGTCCTCGTCCGTCAGTGCGCTCCAGTCCTTTGCGAAGATCCGCTCTTCGACCGGTTCGCTGCAGCGGATCTTCCGGAAGGCCTCCTTCAGGTGCCGCACGGTCCCCGCGATCTCCTCCTCCGAGGCGAGCTGCGTGCGGCTGAGCAGAATGCAGCCCGCCCCGGCCGCCTGCGAGGCGAGGAGATAGTCCGCATCGTCTCCGAGACCGTCCTCCAGCTTCGCGTCGGCCACGGCGATCACGCTCCCGATCTCATACCACCGGTCCAGCGGCGGCTCCTGCAGCGTGTCGTAGAACTCGTCGACGTCAAAAACGCCGGAGGGCTCGAGGAGCACGCGGTCGTATCCGCTCATCCCCATCGCGATGAGCCTCGTTTTGAACCGGCGCTGATGGCTCTCCGCGTCGCAGCAGCCTGCCAGCATCTCGATCTCGCAGTTCTCGCCCCGCAATTCCCGGAAAAACGGAAGATCCACGTTGACCGGCCCCCGGTCAAAGGTGAAGATCCCGATCCTTTCTCCCTTCTTCAGCAGATACCGGGCGTAGCCCAGCAGAAATGTGGTCTTCCCGGATCCGAGAAATCCGGTGATGAGGTCGATTCTCGTCATGGCAGCCTCCTGAAAACGGTTTTGTCGTCCGCCTATTATCCCCGTTTTGTCCTCTTTTGTCAAATCCCGGCGCTTGACCTTGCCCTTTTGGCGTTTTATAATAGCTCCCTACGAAAAAACAGGAGAATTTGCATGAATATTCTGTTTCGGCAGATCTTGAAAAATAAAGAAGCCGCCGCCCTCCCCCTCCTGCGGGAAAGCGGCGGCCTTCCCGCGCTCGTCTCCGGCCTTTCCGCGGTGCACCGGGCCAACCTCGCCGCCGCTCTCGCGGAAGCGAAAGAGGAAAAGCTCTTCGTCCTCTGCCCGGACGATACCTCCGCCGAGAGCTTTGCCGCCGATCTCCGTTCCATGCTGGAGGAGGACGTCGCCGTGCTCGGCATGCGCGAGTTCACCTTCTATCCCACGGAGGCCGCCTCCCGGCAGGCGGAGCAGAACCGCATTGCCGCTCTCTATGAGATCGCGGGCGGCGGTGTCCGTCTCTGCGTCGCCTCCGTTCCCGCCCTTCTTCAGAGAACGCTCCCTCCGGACGTGCTGCGGAAAGCCGCCTTTGCGGTGAAAAGCGGCGGCTCCTGCCCGCCGGAGGACCTGGAGGACGCGCTCCTCCGCTGCGGCTATGTGCGGACGGATCAGGTCGAGGGTCCCGGCCAGTATGCCCGCCGCGGCGGCATTCTGGACTTTTTCTCTCCCTCTTCGCATGACCCGGTCCGCATCGAGTTCTGGGGGGACGAGATCGATTCCATGTCTTCGTTCGATGTCTCCTCCCAGCGCCGCGGCGATGCGCTGGAGCGCTGCGTCATTCTCCCCGCCGCCGAGACGCTTCCTTCGCTTTCCGCCGGCGGCGTGGAGGCCCTCTGCCGGGAGATCGAGCTTTTTGCCTCCCGTTATGAAAAGCGCCGTTCCTCCGAAAACGCCGCCGCCCTCGCCTCCACGATGCGCGCCGATGCCGAGCGTCTGCGAAACGGCGTCGTCATGTCGGATGCGGACCGTTATCTTCCCGTCATCTATCCCCCCGCCACGGCCGCAGACTATATTCCTTCCGACGCCATCTTCTTTTTTGACCAGCCGAACCGCTGCGCCGAGCGGGCCAAAGAATATCTCAAGCGCCTTACGGACGAGATCCGCGAGCTCGGCCGCCGCGGCCTTGCCGCCATGTCGGAGGACAGCTTTGCCATGACCTTCGATGCCCTCCTCCGCCGTCTGGAGGATTTCCCCGTCTATATGGCGGATGCCTTCACGGTCGGCCGCAACCCGCTTTCCCCCAAAACGCTCCTCAGCATTCCCTCCAAGCAGCTCCCGTCCTATGCCGGCAACGCCCAGACGGCGGCGGAGGATGCCCGCCAGCTTCTGAAGTCCGGCTATTCTCTCGCCGTTCTCTCGGGGGACGACCGCCGCGCCGAGGTCCTTTGCGACTTTTTCCGCGATCATGACATTCCCGCCCTGCGCTGCACGGACCCCGAACAGCTCCCCGTCCCCGGCAAGGCCACGGTCTATACCGGCGCCATATCCGCCGGCATGGAATATCCGAACCTGCATCTCGCCATCCTGACGGATGCGCAGCTCCTCCGCCGCCGAGGCCCCGAAAAGGCGAGAAAAAAGCTCCCCTCGAACCGCCGGCGCATCGATTCCTGTTCGGACCTTTCCCCCGGCGACCTTGTCGTCCACGAAAACCACGGCATCGGCCGCTTCACCGGCATCATCCGCATGGAAACGGACGGCTATGAGAAGGACTATATCAAGATCGCCTATGCCGGCACGGACGTCCTTTACGTCCCCGCTACCCAGCTCGACCTTGTTTCCAAATACACCGGAGCGGGCGAGGAGACGAACGTCAAGCTCTCCAAAATGGGCGGCGCCGAATGGGAAAAGCGCCGTTCCCGCGCCAAGGGCGCAGCCAAGGAAATGGCGCAGAAGCTCATCACGCTCTATGCCGAGCGCCTGCGCACGCCCGGCTATGCCTTCTCGCCCGACAGCGAGTGGCAGACGGAGTTTGAAGAAAATTTCGGCTACACCGAAACGGATGATCAGCTCCGCTGCATCCTGGAGATCAAGCAGGACATGGAATCCTCCGTCCCGATGGACCGCCTCCTCTGCGGCGATGTCGGCTTCGGCAAGACCGAGGTCGCCCTCCGCGCCGTCATGAAGTGCATTCTTGACGGCAAGCAGGCCGCCATCCTCTGCCCGACGACGGTCCTTGCCCAGCAGCATTACCAGACGGCGCTCCAGCGCTTTTTCGGCTTCCCGGTCTCCATCGAGGTCCTGAGCCGCTTCTCCGCCGGTCCGAAGTCGGCCGCCGCCCTCAAAGCGATCGCCTCCGGCTCCTGCGACCTCGTCATCGGCACCCACCGCCTCCTTTCCAAGGATGTTCATTTCAAGGACCTCGGTCTTCTCGTCGTTGACGAGGAACAGCGCTTCGGCGTGACGCACAAGGAGCACATCAAGGAGCTCTCCCGCGGTGTCGACGTCCTGACGCTCTCCGCCACCCCCATCCCGCGCACAATGAACATGGCCATGTCCGGCATCCGCGATATGTCCACCATCGAAGAGCCCCCGGAGGACCGCCTCCCGGTCCAGACCTTTGTTCTCGAGCATGACTGGAACGTTCTTTCCGATGCCATCCTGCGCGAGCTGCAGCGCGGCGGCCAGGTCTATTATCTCCACAACCGCATCGACGATATCGAGCGCACGGCCCGCCGTGTGCAGGAGCTCCTCGGCCCCGAGGTGAGCGTCGCCGTCGCCCACGGAAGAATGGACAAGCAGATCCTCTCCGATGTGATGGACCGCGTTTCCTCCGGCGAAGTCCAGGTCCTGGTCTGCACGACCATCATCGAGACCGGTATCGACATCCCGAACGTCAATACGCTGATCATCGAGGACGCCGACCGCCTCGGCCTTGCCCAGCTTCACCAGATCCGCGGCCGCGTCGGCCGCTCTTCCCGCCGCGCCAGCGCCTATCTGACCTTCCGCCGCGACAAAGTCCTCTCCGAAGACGCGGAAAAGCGCCTCAATGCCATCCGCGACTTCGCCGCTTTCGGCTCCGGCATGAAGATCGCCCTGCGCGATCTTGAGATCCGCGGCGCCGGCAGTCTCCTCGGCGCCGAGCAGTCCGGCCATATGACGGATGTGGGCTATGATATGTATATGAAGCTTCTCAACGAAGCCGTCCTCGAGGCCCGCGGCATCCCGACTCCGCCGAAGGCCGAGTGCTCCGCCGATCTCGCCGTCGCTGCGAATATCCCCGAGCGCTACATTCCTTCCTCGGAGCAGAGAATGGACATTTACCGCGAGATCGCCATGATCCGGACGGAAGCGGAGGCGGACGATCTGCTCGACGAGCTGATCGACCGTTTCGGCGATCCCCCTCCCGGCGTCAGCGCCCTGATCCAGGTCGCCCTTCTGCGCGGGGAAGCCGGTGCCGCCGGGATCGTCGATATCACGCAGAAGCAGGGCACGCTCCGCTTTACTCTGAAGGACTTCGACATGGAAAAGGTCTCCGCCCTGTATGCCACTCCGGAATACAAGGGGCGCCTTCGCGTGGAAGCGGGCAGCAAGCCCTGCCTCAGCCTGAAGATCGCCTCCCGGACGCATGTAATCGATGAAGCGAGAAAGTTTATCCGCGCCTGGGCTTGTTAAATCTCGCTGAAAATGATATATTCTCCCATATCACGAAACACGAAAGGATCTCCGTTATGAAAAAATGGATCGCCGCCCTGCTTGTGATCTGCGCCCTGTTTACGGGCGGGATCAGTGTGTCTCAGGTCAAGGAAATGAAAGCCGCCGCCTCGGCGGAAAAAGCCCGCGCAGCTGCCGCAGAGCAGGCGGAAGCCGCTGCCGAAACGGCCGCCTCCGTAGATTATCTTGCTCTTTATCAGAGCCACGACCCCGATGAGATCGTCGGCACGTGCGACGGAAGAGATATCTCTTGGCAGGAATATTTTTATTATTATTATGGCTACGCTTCCGACATTGAGAGCTACATGTCCACCATGGCAATGTACGGGATGCCGCTCTCCTGGGAAGACGTCTACGACGAGGAATCCGGCATGACCTATGCGCAGCTCCCCGCAGCTGCCGCTCCGGAGGAGCTCCGTCAGTATGAAACGATCGACGGCTATGCCTCCGGAAAGAATATTGCACTTTCCGAGGAAAACGCCGCCTTGGTTGCGGAGCAGATCGACTCAGTCCGCACCGGCTATCTTGGCGAAGACGCGACCGAGGAAGATCTGGAGGCCCTTTTGATGGAATCCTATCTCCCCTTAAGTCTCTACAAGCGTCTGCTTTCTTCCAACTACCTCTATCAGCAGGTATTTACTGAGGAGTATGGAGAAAACGGCTCAAAGATCCCGGATGACGAAGCGGTCGCCTATCTGGAGGATAACGGATATATTGCCGCAACGCATATTCTCCTTTTGACCAAAGATATGAGTACCGGCGAGGATCTCGACGAGGAGACGGCAGCCGAACGGGCCGAACTTGCAGCAAGCCTGAGCAAGGAGCTTTCTGAAATCGAAAATGCCGAGGAACGCCTCGCCCGTTTCAATGAACTTAAGGCGGAGTATGACGAGGATACCGGCAAAACGGCCTACCCGGACGGTTACACCTTTACGTCCGGCACGATGGTTGCCGAGTTTGAAGATGCCTGCAATGCCCTGACCGAGTTCGAAGTTTCGGAACCTGTGAAGAGCTCGTACGGGTATCATGTTATCATGCGCCTTCCGCTGGATCCCGATGCGGTTCTGGAATATTCCTCTTCCGGCACGCCTCTGTCGGCCCGCGCGGAACTGGCCAATTCGGCCTATGGGGAAGAGCTGCAGAATTATTACGATACCATTGAATTTGTAAGCGCAGAAGGATTCACGGCCCCGGTGATCACCGATTTTATAAAATAATAAAAAAGTGTTGACAAAAGCCCTCGCGGGTGGTATAGTATCCAAGCTGTCCGCGAGGGGC
>R17__coassemble_967_pt1 | contig 9789 bp, 10 predicted proteins | sample R17__metabat2_high_PE_024 | metagenome-assembled genome bin R17
AATATGCCGGACCTGGGCGATCTTGCCGCAGCCGAGAATACCGATCTTGATCATGTCCTTTTCTCCTGTCATTCGATCACAACTGTGCGGGTCATATGGCCGTCCAGCGGAACGGGAATGTATGCCGTGCGGACAATAACATTCAGGTCGATTTCGTGAGAGCCTTTGGCAAGTCCGCCTTCTTTCCTGACTTGGACGATCATATGTTCACCAAACTCCCACTTGTGTTCAACGACCGTCTTCATCTCATCGAGCGTAAACCAGTATTCACCGCCGTCTACCGAACAACGAATGCTCTCGCGCGGTTCTTCCACACCATCGCAGGTGACCCGGATATTGTTGACCATGGAGAGTGGAATTCCGCGGTAATACGTGATGAACGTCTCCATCTGATAACCGGTAATCTTATTATCTTCGACTGTATTTTTGCAGGTATTCTCGATAAAAACGTTGTTATCAAACATTTCCGTGTCCTCCCTTACCCCTGAATCTCCGCAAGGCATTTGCGGATGTATTCCTGATGCCTTATGACCTGTTCCTTTTCGGTCGTGGGCAGGCCGGGCAGCGTCCAGCGGTTGCCTTCATATTCCGTTGCAACATAGCCGTCATAATCATGATCATGCAGATGCTGAAGGATTTCCTTGTAATCCACGGAATATTCGCCATCTTCGGTCATTTCAAACAGCTTGAAGTGAATATGGAAGATATAAGGCATATATTCATCCAGCACGGAGAGCGGCTCATTTTCATAGCCATCCGCAAAATGGGCATACATATGATCCGGACCGGATTTCAGCGTAGCGGCAAGTTCCGGAATGAATTTTCCGTCCGGACCATACACGCTGCGGCCGTCTCCCCCCCTTGCATAAAGCGACTGCACTACGGCAATCGGTTCCTCGGAAGTTCCGAGCGCACGGCAATAGTTTTCCATGACGCGGGGTTCCCGTTTGCAGAAGATGCCTGTATCAATGACAAGGCCGATATACGGACTGTTCAAGCGCTTCATCTCAGCAATATAATCCTTGGTCTTCTGCTTGTCAAAGCTCAGGCCGGCATGGATCTCAAGGCCCATTTTGATGTCGTATTTCTCGCAGTAGGGCAGCAGCGGTTCAAGCACAAAGGCCGGAGTAAAACTGACCAAGCGAATCATCTTCATTCCCATGCGATGGGCAAGTTTAATCTCTTTTACCAGCAGGTTGACACATTCTTTTTTGGTCAATGTGCGGTTTTCATAAAGATTCGTATTGATAAACACATCGGAGATCACCGGTTTGACGCCATAGGTCTCTACCAGGCGATCCCACTCGGCCAGTGTTTCATCCGTCGGCTCGGGCGCACCATGCAGCATCTGATCTGGAAGGATCTCCACGCCGTCAACGGAATTCTCTCGCATAAACCGGAAAATGTCCTCAAGGCTCATGCGCTTGTGCATATACTCGTTCTGCAGGCTGTAGAGAGAGACGCAAGTTTTGATTCTACTCATATGCTTTTTTCCTTTCCCTATGGAAGAACGGCATATCCTGCGACATGCCGTTCTACAAATTATGCGTTGTAATTATAATACGGCCATTGATTTAATCGGTTGTCACCGGTTCGATCCGGCTTATCGATCGTAACAGCTCCGTTTGCCGCCCATTCACAGCCTCGGACGAACATGGTAAGGAAGTCCTCTCTGCGCATTGTGTCGATATCATGCCCGATCGTTATTGTGAATGCTCTTCCGGCTCCATACTCATTCGTCCAAGCAAGAGGCTGCTCCGTATTGATCTCCGGCATCTTATGAATATCGCCATCCGGAACCAGCGTCTCCATCAGATGCTTCGGCGGAAATCCGGGCACATCATAGTCTTCCACCGCATCGAAATAGGTCAGGAGGATATGCGGCTTTGCTTTCGGATGCCAGGTTATAACAGGAAGGAAATCATCCCCTACAACCATGAAGCTATCTGCCAGTCCTTTCATAATCGGGTGCTCCGGATCCGCAGAATTTACCATATGATCCGGTTTGCAGTTGCGCCGACCGCCGGTTCTCAAATTGTGACCTCCGCCCATCATGCGGAAGTATTCGTCCGGGGTCTCGGCTCCGAGGCTGAAGGAGGAGTGGTAGAAAACGATTCCTTTTCCTCCAGACACGAAACGGTACATTGCCTGCATTGCGCTTTCATCCCAATAGGTAAACTGAGGATCCGCAAGCCATTCTTTTCCGTCATAATTGAGCAGAATCAGATCGTAGTCTTCCAAAGTTCGATCCGTAGCGCCGTTGAATTCTTCCGTTAGGCGAACATCGAATCTTCCGGTGGATTCCAACATTAGGCGAAGCAGCTCGTTGACCTTCCGATAGTCATGCTCCTTGACTACCATTCCGCTTATAAGCAGAACTCGGATCTTTTTAGCCATATTATTTCTGCCTTATCAGCCAGCGGAAAGATAAGCGTCGATATTTTTCGCAGTAAGCAGATACTGCGGATCTGCCTGGAAGTTCTCCTCGCCTTCAATGCCATTGGAGAGGTTGAGAACAATGTTCGTCAGGATCTGTGCACCGACCATCATCGGAGCATAGGAGGAGACGCCTCGAATGACGCTCTCGTTCTCTGCAGAAGACTTCACCATTTCAAAGAGCGTATTGTCGGAACCGGTCGTAAAGATGGCAACCTGAGAAAGGTCTTCAATCGGGGAGCTCATAGATGTCAAATAGGCGTCTACACCCATAGCGATGGTAGAAGTATTGCAGATAATAACCTGAACATCGGGATTCGTGATATAGAGGTTCTCTGCGGCCTGCTGTGCCGCGGCTTCCGTCTCTTCCGTAACGGATACGGTCGTCACAATGTCAAGCTTGCTGCTCAGTTCGCGGATCTGATCACAGCCTTCGGCTATGGTTCCGTTGTTGTCGTCCGTAATAACTTCGAAAATTGCCGCCTTAATGCTGCCGTCTTCCGCATCGGGATACATCTCATCGACCCAATCTGCCGCAAGCTGAGCTGCACCGTTGCCGAGCAGCAGTGCGTCCGTGCCGACCCAACCGTCGCACTCATCGGTCATATTGACCTGGCAGATCACTTTGACACCCTGCTCACGGGCCGCTTCCACCGCACTGTTGATCGATGCAGCATTGATGGGGAATACTACAATGCAGTCATAGCCGAGGGTCACATAGTTTTCAAGGATCTCCTGCTGACGAACCGGATCAAAGTCAGGAGAGGAATACTCCGTCTCAAAACCGGCATCGGCAAACATGGAAGTAAAAGCTTCTGACATGGCGAGGAAATAGTCGCTGGTGGTGGACATCGGGATATAGGCTACGGTATCGATCTGATCGCCTTTTTCGCCGGCTGCTTCAATGGTAAGCGCCATTTCTTCGTCTGCGAAGGCCACTGCGGAAAAACTGAGGATCATTGCGAGGGAAAGAACGATTGCAAGGAATTTTTTCATTTGTTTTACCTCTTTCTTTTTTGTTTTTTATGCAAAATACCTTGCGGTATTTATGCCCCTGTTACATTGCCTCTCTTGATGAGAGCCTTAATGTCCTGATTGCTCATACCGATGGAGAGCAGCATAACTGCGCCCTTGATAATATATTGCGCGTAAGAGCCCAGCCCGACAAGCTGCATTCCGTTAGAAAGGATTCCAAGAACATACGCTGCAATTACTACTTTCCAAAGCTTCCCGTCGCCGCCCTTCAGAGGGATGCCGCCGAGCACACAGGCCGTGATCCCTGTGAACTCGATCCCGTTTCCGGTCGTTGCAGTCGCGTTTCCGGAACGGGCCGTGATAAGAACGCAGCAAACACCTACAAGAATTCCAGCTGCACCAAAAGCGAGGAGCTGGGTCTTCTTCACATTGATGCCTGCAAGCCGGGACGCCTCCGGGTTGTCACCAACTGCATAGACCTTTTTCCCGAAAAAGGTGCGGGAAAGCAGAATGACGGTAATGATAAAGGCGATCACTTCGATGATAATATTGAGGTTGATCCCTCCCAAAATTTTGCCCTGTCCGATAAACATAAAGCTTCGCGGCAGATTATGGAAATTCTTCGCTCCGCTGATCGTGTATGCAAGGCCGGAGAACATCGTGCTGGTAGCAAGGGTAACGATCATCGTGTTTCCCTTGAGCGTCTGCGTCATAAACATGTTGAACATCGAGCACAACGTGCATACAACGATCATTGCCGCAACTGCAAGCCATACCGGAAGTTCATATGTTTCCATCATAATCGCACCGACGATTGACCCGAGGGCGATCTCATTGCCGACTGACAGATCGGCGCCTCCCGAAATCATCAGAATCGCCACTGCCATGCAGCCTACACAGATATGCGCATTTTGAATGAGAATATTTTTAATGTTTCCCCACGTCAGGAAGTTTTTTGAGAAGATGGAGAATACTACGACCAACAGCACCAGCAGCACAATGAGTGCATAGTCCTGAAAGCTGAGGAAGGATCTCTTTTTCATAACGGCTGTCCTTTCTTGATTTTCAAAGCCCTGAGGCCATATTCAGAATTGTTTCCTGGGAAAACTGTTCCTTTTTCAGTTCTCCGGCAAGCTCGCCCTCATGCAGGACGATGATGCGCTCGGAAATACCCAAAAGCTCACTCATATCCGATGAGACCATCAGGATGGACTTTCCCTGTTTTGTCAGATCCACCATCAGCTGATAGATCTCCTTCCGTGCGCCAACGTCTACGCCTTTGGTCGGCTCATCGAAGATCAGAATATCCGGCTCGGCAGACATCATTTTTGAGATGACCACCTTCTGCTGATTGCCACCGGAAAGAGAACTGACATTGGCATCAAGATCCGGTGCTTTGATGCGCAGGGCTTCTTTGTAATGCTCTCCTTCCTCCTTCTCCAAAGCTGCCACTCGGAAAATTGATCTGCAAAACTTTTTAATATTTACAAGTGTGATATTCCATAGAATCGACTTATCCAGGAAAGACCCCTGGTTCTTTCTGTCTTCCGGCACGAGACCGATCCCGTGGTCAATGGCGTCTTTCGGACTGCCGAAGCTCACTTCGTTCCCATAAAGGCAAATCTTCCCGCTTTCCTTTGGCTCTGCACCATAGATAACGCGGATCAGTTCTGTCCGTCCTGCTCCGACGAGGCCGGCAAAACCAAGAATTTCTCCTCTGTGCAGTTCGAAGCTGATGTTCTTCACTCCGTTGCCGGTCACATTCTCCGCCTTCAGGACGACTTCGTCTGCACACGGATCTTTTTCCACATAGAGATTGCCCAGTTCGCGTCCGACCATCATTGAAACCATTTTTTCGATCGGCATATCCTCGATTTTCTCTGTCCCGATATAATTCCCGTCCCGCAGCACGCTGATGCGGTCGCAGATAATCGGAAGCTCGCTGAGAATATGGGAGATATAGATGATCGTAATTCCCTCCGCTTTCAGGCGCTTGATGATTCCATGGAGCATTTCCTGTTCCGTTGTGGTCATTGCCGCCGTCGGCTCATCGAAGATAATAACTTTTGCGTTAAGATTAAGCGCCTTGACGATTTCCACCAGCTGACGGTTTGCCGTAGACAGATTGCCCAGGCGTTCTGCCGGGTCGATATCCAGATTGAAATTTTTCAGAAGCTCCGCTGCTTTCCGATTCATCTCGGTCTGATCAACCAGTCCGTTTTTCGTTGAAAAGGACGTCATCAGGATATTATCCGCCACCGTCATCGCATCGTGCTGGTTGAGTTCCTGATGCACCGTTGCGATGCCAAGCTCAATCGCCTGATGCGGCGCAAAGCCAGGATAGGTCTTTCCCCAGTATTCAATTTCCCCCGTGCTTGGATAAAACGCTCCGGAGAGAATATTAATAAAGGTGGATTTTCCGGCTCCGTTTTCTCCAATGATTCCATGGCACTCACCGGCGTTAAAGCTGATGCTTACGTCGCTCAGAGCCTGCACACCGGAAAAATTTTTGCTGATGTTTCTCAGCACTAACTCATTTGCCATATACCATTCCCCCCGTTAAACAATAATGAGTTTTCGGGTCTCAAACTGCTGCCCAAAGCCAAGCATCTGAAAGAAGGGTTCCGGTTCCTCACTGTCAATGTTCCTCTGGAGCACAGGCGGAATGTAGGACGAAGAATATTTATATCCGGTCGTGATCTCGTGATATCCGGAAGTAAGACCGCCTTCTTTGATGATCTTCAGAACTGCGGGTTCCGATGGGCACCAATGCGTTGCGGTCTCCGTCTTCATCTCATCCGTCGTAAATTCTTTTCCCTTGATGCACCAGATGATGCTTTCCTTCGGAAATTTTTCACCGTCGACTGTAACGCTCTGCGGACGGAGCTGCGAAAGGAAGATCCCGCGGTAATAGGTAAGGCGCAGATTCAGCTGAAAGCCAACGATCTTGCCGTTTCCCTCCAGGTTGTGAAATCCTCGCTGCTGAATCAGATTCGGTTCCAAAATCATTACTCGTCCTCACTCTCCCAAGATCCGCTTCATCATAATATGCTGGCGGTGCAGCTGATCCGAGACAAAACCAGGCTGCTCCTTATGCGCACCTTCATACTCGCTGAGCATATATCCGTCCCAGTTACGCTCTTTGAGAATGCCGAGGATCTGTTCATACGGAATCGTTTTTTCCTCAAAGTCCTCGCTCATATAGTTGAATTTTGCATGGCAGCAGTAAACATACTTTAAAATTGGGAGAATGTCCTCCGGCCGGGAAGCCGGTCCCCCGTCCTCCGGCATTCCCGGGAGCCGAAAATCACTCTCAAACTTGTCCTGGAATGTGCCAAAGTCCACGTTGAATCCGAAATACTTCGTATTTTCTTTTTCAATAAATTCTACATAATCGTCTACATAGCGGCTTTTCAGCGCTGTCGGCATATGAAGCTCCGGACATAGCCGCACATTCAGTTCCTCTGCCAGAGGCAATGCCATATGAATGATCTCGCGCCAATTTTTGACCGGTGTATTGATCTCATCGATTACACCCATTTTGGTACGCATTACCGGAAAGCCGAGACGGCTTGCAAGATGCATATCACGTGAGAGCATTTCATAAGATTCTTCCGTTGTCAGTTCTCTGCCCGAATAAAGCCTGGAATCGATCCAGTGGCCGTATTCGGCAGGGACGATCTCATACCGATCCAAGAGTTGAAACCAGTAGTCCAGCCATGCTTCATCGATCTCCGGATATGTCGGAATATGGGTGTTCGCCAGAATTTCAACGCCGTGAGCTCCCATATCCTGTATGTCCTGGAAGCAGGACTCCAGATCCATTGCCCATCCGAATTCACCGGAATAGCTGTAGAGTGCTACTCCGCGCTTCGGTCCTGTCTTCTGATCCTGATACATAAATTTCAATAGATCGGGTCAGGCCGAACGCAATCCGTCTGCATCGTATAGGCGCTGTCTCTTTCCCCACAGGTATCCAGTGCAAACATTGCTTCCGTTACATGCACGCAAAAATCTGCGCTCACTCTCGGTTTTCTGCCGCTCTGAATTGCTTCCGCCATGTCGGCAACTCCGCGGCCTCGCTCATTTCCGCGCCTCGGTTCAATCGTCTCGACTGTCTCCATCAGGGCAAGCGACTGAGGACCATAGATCATGCCAAGCTTCTGATGGAACTCCTCGGTCTCCATAACTGCTTTCCGGAAAGGTTCTGCCCGGAGGAGGCGAATATCTCCCATCATCGTGTTCGGATCCGGAGCAAAGATCACACCGTCTGTCCCATAGATTTCGAGGCCGGGAAGCACGGATTTCCAGCGGTCATAGCTCATATTGATATTTCCGGTAGTCCCGTCCTTAAATTTCAGCACGCCGACATAGTCCGTATTGACCTCGACCGTGCATTCATGGTCGCGAATCTTCCTCGTATCAAAGCCGCGGGATGCAAAGCCGAAAACCTGATCTACCGAGCCGAAAAGCGCCACCAGATTCGACATGTAATACGGTGCCATGTCGAGAACCGGACCGCCACCTGCCTTGTAGAGGAAATCCGCATTGGGATGCCACATATCCGCGCCGGGACCAACATAGTTCGCCGTAAAGCTGATGACCTTTCCAATTGCTCCATCGTCAATCAGCTTGCGGACCGTCTGGAATTCCGGAGAAAGGAAAGTATCCGGCGCACAGGCCGTATAAAGGCCTTTCTCTTCCGCGAGCTTGGCCAGTTCCTTTGCCTTCTCCAGCGAAGTTGCCATCGGCTTCTCGCAGTAGACATGCTTTCCCGCTTCCAGAGCCGCCTTCGTCAGCGGATAATGGGATCCGGGAGGCGTAACAATAATCACAATGTCTACATCGGGATCCGCCAGCATCTCCTCGGTGGTATAGGCCTTGGGAAGATTCCATTTTGCCGCCGCAGCCTTGGCGCGTTCCACTTCCAGATCCGAGCAGGCGATCACTTTGACGTTGTCATAGCCCTTGCTCAGCGTGCCGATATAGGCATCGCAGAACGTTCCGCATCCGATGATCCCGATTCCCATTACATCTTTTGCCATAGGTTTTCCTCCATTTTTACCAATTTTTCGTTTTTTCTTTTCGGAAACACCTTTCCTTTTTGGTGATTTTAGTATAAACTGATCCCGTCAGAATGAAAATGACATATGACACTTCTGTCTTAAAATCCGCATCCTCGAGTTTTGTACATTTTTTACAAAGTCTTTTGAGCATGCAGGAGGGACTCGCGATATTTCGCGAAATTTAACTATGCACATTGTAAAATCATCGTCCAAGATCAACTATTACCTGAAAAAACATCAAATCGAAACTCTCTTCAGCTGCTCTCCTGTATTTGAGCTTCACCACTATCTCCCCGGAGAGCTGATCGCCAGCCCTTTTGAGCCGTGCTGCTATCTGCAATTTATTGTAGAAGGTGAGATTCTCCTGTATGAAATGCCAACAGAAAGCACTTTCTCCATGGTGCAGTCTCCCTATTATTCCGCATTTATGATCGGAGAAATCGAACTGCTGGATCTGGATTTTCAGACGGCTTTCATTGAAGCCAAGGGTGAGGTCTACACGCTTGCTCTTCCACATGAAAAATACAGAGACGCGCTTCTGAATGACTGTGTTTTTCTCCGCACTGTGTGCCTTTCCCTGTCCTCCAAGCTCAACAATGCCGTGAGGACTTCGGAAAAACTGCCTATTCGGGAACAGCTTCTCCGGTATTTCAGCATTGCCGATCCGGACAAACCGCTCCGCGATATTGCTCAGTTTTCCCACATGATGCATATAAGTACACGTCAGCTTATTCGTACGCTGAACCGCCTCTGTGAGGAAGGGTATCTGGAACATCCAAAAAAGGGAGTCTATCTCATCACGGAGAAAGCCCGTTCCCGCGGCTCAACCACGGTGACGGACAGAAAGGATCCACAGGCATGACTGACCGATATACTTTTTTCTATGAAGTGACATCACGAATCTGCGGCGATCTGGATCTCAGCCGTGCCGCACTTCGAGTTCTGCGCTATCTTTATGGAATCATGCCGGCGGAAGAAATGCTCATTGCCCTCTTTGATGATAAGAAGCAGCGATACCGCACAATCGTTCGTTCCTCACTTGCCGAAAGCAATCTGATCGACCGTTCGATCCCGCTCTCTCCGCAAGCTTGGGATTTTATCTGCAGTTACGATACCAGCCATGCCATAAAAACCGTAGACGCTGCCCGGGATCCGGTTCTGCAGAGTATTTTATCGTCTGAAGAAATTGCTTCCATTGCTCGCGGCGGTACTGCAATCCTCCCGCTCGATCTTGAAAGCCAATTTGTCGGAGTCGTGCGTTTTTTATGTGTATCCGGAAAGGAGTTAAAAAAAAATAAAAAGGCATTTATCA
>R17__coassemble_1012_pt1 | contig 9338 bp, 6 predicted proteins | sample R17__metabat2_high_PE_024 | metagenome-assembled genome bin R17
TTCGCATCGTCTCAGCCGGGAACACCCGGCACCCCTGCGATTCAGTTTTTCTTTAAGTTTTGTTTATTCTAAACCGAAGAATCCGCAATGTCAAGCATTTGCAATTCATTTCTCGAGCAGCTCGCCTGCCGGTTTCAATCTCTTTTCGATATAAAACGGCACCCGTTGAGTGAACGGGTGCCTTGCACACAGCCGGAAGAATTGAAGTGTATGAAAGGAAAGTTCAGAATTGACACATGAAAGGAAAACCCCGTCCGGCCGTGCTAAAAACCTTCTGTTCCAAGCTGTCTTAATTCCCTTCAGTTTTTACAGTTTCAGTATATTAGATTGGTGAAATGTTTACAACAGTCACTTTTTCACCTTATGTTGCCGATTTTCTCGAAGTCCTTCAATTGTGTCCTATTTAGAGGCCTTCAGTTCGGCAACCGCTTTCTCAACATCCAGTCGGGTCAGGATCAGCGTGATGCAGAAGTTAAAGATCATCGGAAGCCAAAGATACATCACATGAAGCATCGTAATGCAGGAAGCAGGCTGAACCTCAGCCCCTCCAATATAACCGCTCAACGCAAGCAGCCATCCCGCAACCGCCGTTCCGATTCCTCCGCCGAGCTTTGTGCCGAAGGATGTGCAGGAATACATTGTCCCGTCGACACGCTTTCCTGTCGTAAGAAGCGTATACTCAGAGCATGTTGCAATAAGTGCATTCATATCGCCCTGCAGCGGGCTCATACCAATGGCTGCAATTGCTGTGCATACAAGCATCAGGGGCACGCTGCCCATATATCCTGCAGCAACGACGCCGAGCCGTCCAAGAGTGCCAAGGATATAGCCATATTTATTGAGCTTATACATTCCCTTGAACTTTGCTACCAGAGTTGGAGTAAAAAGTAAGCCAATGATCATCGGGATATTAATTGCCCAGGAAAATACGCCCAGAAGATTTGCGTTTTTCAAAACATAGGTCATAAAATAGATGCCCATATTGAGAGTTGCCGAGTAGATCTGCATCAAAAGATAAGAGCCGCAGATCATTAGATAGTATTTATTCCGCACAAGAAGATGGAAGGCATCCAATAGCGTATATTTTTCTTTTCCTTCCTCAGCCTCCTTGAGCAAGTCATCGCTCAGTTCCTCCAGCTTTCCTTCTTCGGCAAGCATTTCATACTCTGCCGGGTCATCCTCTTTTCCCGCCAATTCTTCAGGCGAGAGTTCCTTCACAGAGAGCACCGAAACTGTGTTGGAAATAATGCCAACAATTGCATAAACAATGGCAACCGTGCGCCATGCAGCAGCTCCTCCGCCACATTTTGCCACGAGCCCGACCGTAATCGTCTGGATGAGCATACTCGTTCCGAAAGCAAACATGAATCGAATTGAGCCCATCTGCACACGCTCATGATTGTTTTTCGTAATAAGTGAGGTCAGTGCAGAATAGGCAATGTTATTTGCCGTATAAAATCCCGCGTTCAAAACCGTATAAGCAATGAAAAACCATGCATATTGAGCAAAGCTTCCGATTCCGGCCGGAATGCAGAAAATTGCCGCCAGGCAAACTGCGCAGCCAAAATAACCATAAAACATCCATGGCCGTGCCTTACCCATTTTGCTGTGTGTTTTATCAATCAGCGCACCAAAAAAGATATCGCTCACGCCGTCAAACAGCTTTGAAACTGCAATCAGTGTGCCAACAATTCCGGCATTCATGCCGACGGTATCGGTCAGGAAGATCATAACGAAGGCGGAAAGCAACGCATATACAACATTGCCCGCAATATCGCCAGAGCCGTAGCCAACCTTATTATACCACTTCAGATATTTTTTCTCTTCCACTGTTCTTATTCCTTTCTATTCTAAAATTTACGAATTACTGCACTCCAGCAGAAGGCAAAGCTCATATTGAAATTTTTCCTCGTTCAGACGGTATTTTTCCTGTGGACGCGGTCCGCAGCTGTTGGAGCCGATTCCGTTCTGCCGATAATCCAGGCAAAGAACCGTTGAGCCACATTTTTCCAGCTCATAATTGTGCCGTTTTTCTGTCAGTTCCTCCTGTGTATACTCAGAAGCATTAAACGAAAAGGTCTTGCTCAGGCCGTATGCTGTCAACTTCTTTCCGGGCCCGCTTAGAATCACATAGTCGCAATCATCATGACTGCCGTTTTCCTGCGGTTTTATATAATCCTCATGCAGTAGACTGACGAAAGATTCATAACGGCTGTGTGAGGAAGCGCGCCGCTTGTCCGGATAGCTCTCTTCCGGGCCAAGACCATAGTAGCAGACCCGTTCCATTTCTGTCGGAAGGAAAAGACGAATGCCAAAACGCGGAAGCTCCGGGAATTCCATATTCCGTGAAACCCTTAGTTCCATACAGATCCTGCCGGCAGGCGCTATTTTCCAAATGGCATTGATATCCATGACCCGCTGAACCGCAACGGCAACGATTCCCATCCGACACCGAATCTCCAGTCCTTCATCTGATATCGTATAATCCATATCATAGGAACGGGAAAATGCTTTGTCGTACATTGCCCTATACCATTCCTGTTTGATATACATATCATTATCTGTCGGTGCACGCCAAAGATTGATCTCCATTGGGCGGGTCAGGAAGGTGCTTCCGTTTACTTCCAGCTGCTGCGGCATTCCGGTCAGCTTATTGAAAACATAGGTAAAATTTTTCCCCTGTACGGTCAATTCCCGTTCGGTCTCATTTACCTGAAGTCCGTTCTCGCTTTCTCTTTTTGAGGTGGCGGACTCTTCCAATGCAAGAACGGTCTGGTTTTGCGGTTCTGCATTGCCAATTTTTATCTCGTCAAAGCCGAGCATAAATCCGGCCGGGCGGAAAGCATCCGATTGCTTCAGAAGATAACAGATTTTGAGATAGACTCTTCCCTTTTGGGGAATTTCCAACGGAACGGGAAGCTCTCCTGTTTCATGCGGAGAAATCGAAGGCACATTTTCTTCTTCGACTCTTCCCGCAGCAATAAAATTTCCGTCCTGCATCAGCTCATACACAAAGGTAACGGCGTCCTTTACATTTTGAAAATTTAATTCATTTTTTATTCGAAGTTTGCCGCGAACCTCGTCATATTGCAGAGCGCGAACCGGGCGATGAACATTTTTGTATTCTCTCAGCCCCATATGCTCGCGGCGGTCCGGATAGACGAGACCATCCATGCAGAAGTTCCCGTCATGCGGGTATTCACCATGGTCTCCGCCGTAATAATATATGGTCTTCCCTTTCTCCTCCCCCTTCGCAATTGCATGGTCACACCATTCCCAAACGAACCCTCCACAGATGCAATCATACTTCTCAATCAGTTCAAAATAATCCTCATAGTCTCCGGCACCATTTCCCATCGAATGGCAATATTCGCACATCAAAAACGGCTTATCCGGATCGGATTCGGCATATTCTATAACCTGTTCGAACGCAGGATACATCCGACTGTAAAGATCCAGCTTGGAATAGTCATACTTTCTCTTTTTTCCTCGATAGTAGGCACTTTCATAGTGCGTAAGCCGGCTCGGATCACGTTGCTTCGTCCACGCAAGCGCATTTTCAAAGGTACAGCCAAATCCGCTTTCGTTGCCCATAGACCAGATAACCACACACGGGCGGTTTTTGTCTCGTTCCACCAGTTTTCGCGTACGATCCAATGTTGCTTCATTAAAATCCGGATTGTCCGAGATCAGTTCGTTCCAGCGGCTCGCCCGTTCCTCGTCAAAATCTTTGGAATAGCAAAGCATCCAAGGGCCGTGGCTTTCGTTGTCCGCTTCATCAATAACATAAAAACCATACCGGTCGCAAAGCTGGTAAAACATCGGTGCATTCGGATAGTGGCTGGTTCGGATCGCATTGAAATTGTTCCGTTTCATCATGCAGAGATCTTTTTTCATGTGTTCCACGGAAATAACCGGTCCGGTAACCGGGTCACTGTCATGCCGATTGACTCCGCGAAACTTGATAGGCTTCCCGTTTACATAGACCACACTGTTTTCCACGTGGATCTCGCGGAAGCCAACGCGCTCTGTAATGACTTCATTCGCCGTTTCCAAAATCAAAGTATAAAGATATGGATCTTCTGAGGACCAAAGATGGGGCGCATCAACGATGAATTCCGTCTCATCCTTAAAGATCTTAGAACAAATCTCTTTTCCGTTTGCATCTTCCATCACCGCCCGAATCGGTACCGGGAGGTCAATATAGCTTGCTTCAATGTTAACCTTTCCTTTCCCTTCTTCAGGGACTGCATGCACAAAATAATCCCAGATTCCATTTTCCGGCCGTTCCAAAAGATAGACATCACGAAAGATTCCGGTCATGCGGAACTTGTCCTGATCCTCCAAATAACTGCCGTCGCACCATTTCAGTACGAGCACGGCGAGAAGATTTTCTCCCGAACGAACAAAGGGAGTAATATCGAATTCGCTCAAAGCATGCGAGACCTGGCTGTAACCGACATATTTTCCATTCAGCCATACATAAAAGCATGAGTCCACGCCTTCAAAATCCAGAAAAACGCGAGGTGCATACGTTTTTTTGAAATAGATGAAACTTGTGCGGTAGGCGCCGCATGGATTATCTTGTGGGACGTAAGGCGGATCTGCAGGAAACGGATAACGGATATTGGTATATTGGTGCCGGTCGCAGCCGTACTGCTGCCATACTCCGGGCACCGGAACGCTCCGGTATTCTTTTTCCTGATACTCCGGCCGATAAAACTCATCCTGCAGATCATAGATACTTGCGTAATAACGGAAATCCCATTCACCCGTAAACATCGTGATGCGGTCAGATGCTTCCCGGTGCTCCTCCGGATCCTTCAGAGGATACGACGCCGGAACATAATAGCAGCGTTCCGGCATGGTGTTCTCATGAAGAATCTCAAGGTTTTCATAGTGTCTTGGAACGATCAAACGATCCCTTCTTCCTGAAAATATTTATTTTTTGCTTTTTCCAGTGTTAAGATTTTAATATTTCAGAGTGAAGAATGACATAAACTTTCGTAGACAAAACATGCACAAAATGATACAATTTCAAAAAATCTTCCGGAGGTGTCTATGTATACCGACAGTGCACACTGGAACAACAGCCATATCGTCTTCAAGGACAAGACGCATCCGCTTTTTGTTCTCAGCTGCGGGACGTACCGACTTTTATCCCGTCCACGGCTTCCGACTTACCGGCCTCGCGGCAGAATTGATTTTCAGCTTCTCTACATTGCCTCCGGGCAGGCACACTTTATTTTTGACGGAGAAGACCGGATCATCCCCGCCGGAAACATGGTGCTCTATCGTCCGAAGGAGGTACAGCAATACTATTATCTCGGCTCAGATCACACTGAGGTCTTTTGGGTCCATTTTACCGGGAACAATGTTACCAATCTTCTGCGCGCCTATGGTTTTCCGGATCATGAACATGTGATTCATACCGGAACCTCTCTGGAATATCGCCGGCTGTATCAGCAGATCATCCAGGAGCTGAAGCTATGCAAAGCAGACTATGAAGAAATGGCGGCCGCCTATCTCCGGATGCTCTTCGTCCTTGTCCACCGTCTGGAAACCTCTCCGATTACCAGGCGGAGTTCCTATCTGATTGACGAGCTGGACACTGCTGTCCGCTATTTTCACGAGCATTACAACGAACCGATCTCCGTGGAAGCCTATGCCTCCTCCCGTGGAATGAGTGTCAGCTGGTTTATCCGAAATTTTCGGGATTACACCGATTCCACGCCGACGCAATATCTGCTTTCTCTTCGCATCCGAAACGCACAGAATCTTTTGGAAAACACCTCCTACAATATTGCAGAAATCTCCGGCATCGTCGGTTATGACAACCCTCTTTATTTTTCCCGCCTCTTTCATAAATTCTGCGGGATCTCTCCCCGGGAATACCGCCGGCAGCAGCTTGCGCTCTCCCCGGCAGATACGGCTGATGAAGCGAAAAAATTCCCTGCAGATCCGTAATATGATCTGCAGGGAAGCTCAGTTTATTGGTTTTTACAGATCTGACGATCAGATCTCCGCTTTGACCGTTTCCGCCATCACGTAGCCATAGGCAAGAGCGGCATCAAAGCCCATGCCGTACTGCTTGTAGTCCTTCTCCTCAATGGAGCCGCAGACATCGCCGGCGGCATAAAGCCCGTCGATCTTCTCCTCGGCTTCGGTAAGAACGTGGCAGTCGGTGTCGATTTTGAGGCCGGCCGTAGAGAGGTAGAAGGTCGGATCCACACGGATCATCCAGACACCGGCGCGGGTATCGATATACGGGCAGCCCTTACGGCCGAATTCATCGGCCTCGCCGGAGAGAGAGGCCGCATTGTTTGCCTCGATAGCAGCGGCCAGACCCGGAAGGCTGCACTGCTCGGCCGCTTCCTCAACGGAAGCATACTTGACGGCCTCCTCGCGGTCAAACATGGCCTTATAGCCCTGCATGCCATAGCTCTCGTTATCCTTCAGCATGACGGCAGAGGCATCGTCGAAGACATAGTAGAACACATCGCCGTTGTCCTCGTTCAGCTTGGCCTTGGCCATCGTGTAGTGGTTGTCGGAGGTGATATTGCCGAAGGCATCGCCCTGCGCATTGACCATGATGCCCGGGCAGATGCTGTGGATAAAGGCCAGCTCGAATTTGCTCTTGTAGGAGCTGAGGAAGGCAGGGAGCGCACGTCCCGTGCACTCGACAACGCCGCCCGCTTCCAGGCCGAGCGCAATGCCGTCGCCCTCGCTGGCGGAAGCGCAGTTGAAGAAATACTTCTCATAGCCCGGGTTATACTCGCTGAGCATCTCTGCGTTGCGGGCATAACCGCCGGATGCAAGGCAGACTGCCTTGGCCTTGACGGTGTACTGTGCGCCGTTATCGCCGACAGCCTTCAGACCGATGACCTTGCCGTTCTCGTCCTTGATGAGTTCCTTGACGGAGGTAGAGTAGATGATCTTTCCGTTTTCATACTTTTCAATGCGCTGGGCGAGGAACATCATGGCATAGCCGGCTCCGCCCTGATAGCAGCCGGGAGCAAGATACGGGGTCGTGCCGGTAGCGAGAGCTCCTTCAAAGGTGCCGAGCGTATTGAAGCCGACGCCCATCTCGTTGAGCCAGTCGACGACCTTGCCGGCCGTCTCATACTGACGGGTCATGTAAGGCATCGTATAGCCTTCGGGGAAGCCGTCGCGGTGATACTTGGTCATCATCTGCCAGAAGGCCATCATGTTTTCCACGCTGCCGTAGGTGGAAGCGGTGAAGCTGCCGTCGACATCGTAATTGGTCTGCATGCGGGAACCGGCCGTAGCGACACCGCCGTAGGTCATAGCCATGGAGCCGCCCGGAATATCGCGCTTTTCCACGACGGTTACGCTGTAGCCGGCCTCAAGAAGACGGCAGGCAGCGGTCAACCCGGCCGTACCGGCTCCCATGATGACAACGTCTGCTTCTTCCTCAAAGACCTCGTCGCTTTGGGGAACCGTGATCTCCGCGCTGAAGTCATTGATATCATAGCCGGCCTTTTCGATGGCTTCCTTCACTGCCTCCTTGATGGCACGGGAGGTTGTGCTGGCGCCGCGGACATTCGGCACGTTGATGCTCTGGTTGGCAACGATGGCCGCCGGAATGCGGGCGCAGGCGAAGTTGCCGATGCCGATCGTCTCTTCGTGAGAGAGGACAGAGCAGGCTGCGATCTTGCCGTCAAAGAGCGTCGTGCTGACGTAGACATAGTTCTCGTGGCCCATTGCCTTGGTCACATACTTGCCGTCTCCGGTCAGATTGGCGGAAGCCTCGACCGCTGCCTCGGCAGAAGCCGCCGTCCCCTGCAACCCGACAACACCGGCTACAGCAACGGAAGCAACACCGGCCGCAGCACCCTTCAGGAATTCACGTCTTGAAATGTTCATGATGATCGTTTCTCCTTTTTTATTAAAATCATTTCTGTTCTTATATTACATCAGCGGAACAAAAATGTCATCCACTTCTTCGAAATAGTTTTTCGTTACGCGGCACTTTGGGCACTTCCATACCTCCGGCAGTTGGTCGAACGGCGTCCCTTTCACGATATCCTGCCCATCGTCTCCTTCTGTCGGATCATAGATATACCCGCAAATCAGGCAACGATATTTCTTATCTTCCATCATACTTTCCTCCGTTTATTTCAAGTGTAAGGAGCGATTCCGTTCTTCAGGCAGCGGTGAATAAAATCCGCAAGCTGCTTCCGCTCGTCCGGTTTTGCGGAATAGAAATCCAAAATGATCAGATGGCAGATTCCCGTTGTCATGCAGGTGAAAACCATTTCCGCTTCTCGCTCTGTTGCTTTTGGCATATTCCGCTTCCATGCTTCAAAGCAGACATCTTTTGCCCTGGCCAACAACTGCCGGATCAGATTTTCGCTGGCCCGCCCGGCAAGCAGAAGTTCGTTGAGATCCCGGTGATGATCCAGTACGTCAAAAATGACATAGGATAAGCGGTCATCAAACGGATCATACTGTTTCAACGCTTCTGTAAATTCTTCAAGTTCTTCTTCAATGATCCGGTCCAAAAGGTCAAAGCAATCCCGATAGTACTTATAAAAGGTGGAGCGGTTGATACCTGCTTCGGTGCATACCTCACGGACAGTAATTTCATTCAAAGGCTTCTTTCGAAGAAAATGCAAAAAAGCATCCCGAATCAGGCGGCGCGTAACAACGGTTCGAATATCCGACATAGACAGTTTCTTCCCGGTCGCAGGAAGCTGTTCCTCCAAATCAATTGGTTTTTCTGTTGGTGATTATAATCGAACTCTTTCTCTTTTTCAACACATGCAGCTCTGTTTCCGGACCGTCAATTTGATGATTTATTCTATTTCGTGAACATTTTTGTACCATATGTTTATTTTATATTATATAATCCATGTTTTTGCAATTTTGTGCATATCTATTTCATAAACAACAATGTATGCCACACTTGGAAACAATATTTCAGCTGATGTTGCTCATTCCTTCACATCCTGTATTTGTGTCGCTTTCGTAAATAATTCCGCCTTTTTGACCATTGAATTTCATCTCCCGTCTGTTATACTGAAACTGAAGCTGTTACGAGGGACAGCTTCACCGAAGAAGAGACTTTCTTTTGCAGGAGCTGTATCCGCGGTTCACATAACTCACCCCGGTCAGAAAGGCTTGCCACCTCTCTGCCGTCTCTTTCTCTTTTAATAAACGATTCATTGTCTTTCTTAAAGTCTCTTCTTCCCGCGGGGCGCCGTATCCGGCGCTCCGTTTTTACGTTCATCCTTAACAATCCGTTCACACCTTTTTCAGTACCGATTTAAGTATTCCTGCTACAATAAGGCCATGAAGCAAGAGGACCAGCCAGA
>R17__coassemble_2132_pt1 | contig 5424 bp, 4 predicted proteins | sample R17__metabat2_high_PE_024 | metagenome-assembled genome bin R17
GGAATTGCAAATATTTTTCCCCCTGGCGGCCGCTATAAAAACATGCTATGATAGAAATGAGTCCAATGATGACCGTTCTGTATTTCTTCGCCGCCGGCGCCGTTCCGATCCTCCTGATCGCGCTTTTTCTTGTCTATGAACTGCATTTAAGATTAAGAATCGAAAGGAGAATGAATCCATGAATATCATGTTTATCGGAGCAGACCATGAGGTCACCGGATCCTGCACCATGCTGCAGGTAAACGGGAAGCATATTCTCGTTGACTGCGGGTTGGAGCAGGGTGCGGACATCTATGAAAACTGCACGATTCCGGTAGCACCTCCTTCCCTGGATGCCATTCTGGTCACCCATGCCCACATCGACCATTCCGGCAAGCTGCCGGTGATGACAGCGGGCGGTTTCCGGGGGCCGATCTACGCTACGGAGGCAACGGCGCGCCTGTGCGCCATCATGCTGCGCGACTCGGCGCACATTCAGGAATCCGAAGCCGAATGGCGCAACCGCAAAGCGCAGCGCTCCGGCGGCGAGGCCTATGTTCCTCTTTACACCGTGGCGGATGCCGAGGCAACGATTCCTCTGTTCCGGACCTTCGGCTACGGCACGGAATTCACCGTCTGCGAAGGCGTAAAGGCGTGCTTTTACGATGCCGGGCATCTGCTGGGGAGCGCTTCGATCCTGTTTACGATCACGGAAAACGGCGAGACCCGTACGATCCTCTTTTCCGGAGATGTCGGCAACCCCGGCCGCCCCATTCTGAAGGAATTCACCACACCGCCCCATGCAGACTATGCCGTCATCGAGTCCACCTACGGCGACCGGCTGCACAGCAAGGCGCCGGATTATATCGGGCAGCTGACCCGGGTGTTTCAGGAGACCTTTGACCGCGGCGGGAACGTTGTGATCCCGTCTTTTGCCGTTGGGCGTACGCAGGAGCTGCTGTACCTGATCCGCATTATCAAGGAGAAGGGCCTTGTGAAGGGGCATGGGAACTTCCCCGTGTGGATCGACAGCCCGCTGGCTGTGGAGGCGACCAGCCTTTACAGCCCGGAGCTCGCAGAATATTACAACGACGAGACGCGCAGCCTGATTTCGGGCGGTGTGAACCCGCTGGATTTTCCGGGGCTGAACATGTCTGTGACGAGCGATGACTCCAAAGCCATCAACGCGGACAGACAGCCGAAGGTGATTATCTCCGCATCCGGCATGTGCGAAGCGGGCCGCATCCGCCACCACCTCAAGCACAATCTGTGGCGAGAGGAATGCACCGTCGTTTTCGTCGGATTTCAGACGGAAGGGACGCTGGGCAGCAAGCTGCTCCGCGGCGAAAAGCTGCTCACGCTGTTCGGTGAGGAGATCGCGGTCCATGCATCCATTCGGCGCATCGACTCCTTCAGCAGCCATGCGGACCGCGGCCGGCTGCTGAGCTGGCTGGACGCCGTCAAACCCGGCACCGTATTTGTGAACCATGGTGAGGACAGCGTCTGCGAGGGGTTTGCCAACACCGTGCGCATGCAGCAGGGTTATGACGCCGTTGCGCCTTACAGTGGGGATATTTACGATCTCGTCACCGGCGAATGCATCGAAAAGGCCGCCATCCGCAAGGTGCAGACGAAGAAGACCGCCTCCGCCAGGAGAGCGAAGACGGTATATGAAAAGCTGGTCAATGCCGGTATGCGGCTGCTTTCTGTCATTGAAAAGTACAAGGGCGCCCCCAACAAGGAGATCGCCGGACTGACGGACAAGATCCAGCAGCTGATTGAGAAATATGACCGCTGACAGGCGGCAAGAAGAACGCATGTCACAGAAGATTCCCGGAAGGCAGAAGCTTTCCGGGAATCTCACTTTTTATTTCAATTTAACATCCGGATCTGCTTTTATCCAGCAGGATCCCGCGGTCGAGCAGATTAAATTTTGCCGATACATTGACCAGCGCCAGCTGCATGCACAGGATATCCGACGAGGTGATCAGGAAATCCCCCAGCATATCGATCGCCAAAACGATCGCCAGGCCTTCCATCGGCAGATCCATCTGCGTGAGCAGAGCAATATAAGCGATCGTCCCGCCGCCCGGGACCGGAGGCGTGGCAACGGCCGTCAAGGCAGATACCAGCACTGCCATCAGGATCCGGCTCAGGGAAAGATCCACCGAAAAAATTTCCGACAGATAAAAAATGATCAGCATATTATTGATCGTCGAGCCGCATTTTTGCAGGATCACTCCGACCGGCACTCCAAAGCCGGTCAGGCTTGCGCTGATGCCGAAGCTGTTCTGGCAGCTGTCGGTCGCTTTCTCAAAGGCGGCCGCCGAGGACGCCGTGGCAAGCGCCACCAGATAGGCCGGCATGGCTTTCCGAAGGAGCGTCAGGGGGCTCATCCGCTGGCGGACCGCCGTGTACAAGGCAAACGTCAGGATCTCCAGCCCCAGCCCCAGGATCAGGAGCAGAATAAAACGCCCCGAGCTTCTCAAAACCTTCAGGTCGTCCGACCAGATCAGCGTGACCACGACCACCGCGATAAAGCCCGGCACCAGCTTTCCGATCATTTCCATCATCAGCCCGACCACCAGGTTGATCTGTTCAATGGCAAGAGCCACCGCGCGGGTCCTGGTGCCCAGGTACAGAAGGCAGAGACCCATGACCGTGCCCAGGACAATGATCTGAAGCGTGTTGCCGGTCAGGAACGGCTCCAGAATATTCCCGGGAATTCCGGAAAGAAACAGTTCCAGGATCTCTCCGATCTGGGAGAGATCCGCCGCTTCCCCAAGATAGCTGCAGCGGAATAAAGGCAGAAAGAGCAGGCTTCCGAGGGAAGCAAGAAGAACGGCACAGAGCAAATGCCCGACCAGCCCCTTCCCGAGGCGGTTCAAGGTAGAAGCATCTCCCATGCCGTAGATCCCCCATGCCACGGAACAGAAAATAAGGGGGCCCGCAATACAGCCAAGGATATCCAGAAATTTCTGATAGACCGGCATAAGAATGATCTCATTCAATGCGCCCAATATTTCCCCGGGAATCAAAAGCCGGCCAAGCACGCCGATAAAAGCGGAAAACAAAAGGACCGTCAGCAGCTTTACCAGCGGATTCATCTCGCGCCCCTTCAGGCGGAAGACCACATGATTGCAGCCATGATCGTAAAAATATTCCGGCAGCAGGCCGATGAGCTTTAATATGGACTGCCGGCCGTATGCTTCCGAGCCTTCCTCGTAAGGATTGCAGCCGGTTCCATTCCTGCATTTCAACGTAAGGGTATGGCGCCACAGGAAAGAAGCCGTCCCCAGAGAGACCTCCTGCTCCTCCCCGTATTTCTCCCGCCAGGACAGAAGGATCTCCTCCACGGACAGCCGGATCCTTGCCGTCGCCTTGGAATCCATCCCCTCCGCCTTGCAGATCTCCGCCGCCTTTTCGGAAAAGCCGTCGATCGAGGCAGATGTCAGCCTGCCGTTTTCATTCGCTGATAGCATAATTTTTATTCCTTATTCAATGATATGAGCCATGCCCTCTCTAAGCCTCTGGTATCAATCACGTACCTTACATTATTTTCGGCGGATTGGCAATTATTTTTTCAGCGATTCGGCAAAATCCGATCGATGAAAATCCCTTGCCGGGATTTCTCTTGGCAAGGGATTTCTGCAATTATTTGGCCTTATACCGTGTGGTACGCCCTTTGCCTTCCTGGTAGATCAAGCCATTTTTCAGCATTTGCTTAAGAATTCTGCTGGCTGTTGCCTGGCTGACACCTAACAGAGCATCAATATCACTACGAACTGCCTGACCGTTTGTTTTAATATACTCCAAGATGCGGGTTTCATAACTTTTTCCGGCATTGGACGCTGTTACAGCACCGGCTGCTGCATTTCTATTCGGCAGAGTAATCTTGAATGCATTGGCAGTCACTTCGATCTTCGGTTCGAGCCCGCTTCCGACATAAGCATTCATAATTTTAGGCATACCGGTTCCATAGGCTTCAATGAGTTCCAGACGATAAAAGACTGCAGCAAGCTTGGGATTTCTGCACACAGAAAGCCCAAGCATAATGTCTGCAAGTTCAATGCCGGCAGGGAGTCCACCTACAGAAACAAATTCAATTCGATCATCATAAACACTGACAAGTGTACTTGCACTAAAAGAATAATCCCTGTGTACCAGCGAATTCAGAAGAGCCTCGCGAAGGGCTTCTTCCGGATAATCTCTCGTATCAGTACGATACAATCCCTCAAAGATGGCTTTTGTCTGATTTCTTATATCAAGATACGCGTATAATTCTTCCATTTGTTCAAACAAAGAACCTGAAAATTCCCGCCTATCCTGAAATGTACTTTTATCCGAACCGGCAAAAGTGGCGGCTTTGATTGTACATACACACTGGTCAGATAAGAGATAAGCTACATTAGAATAAATGCCATCTGATGATACCATGCCAAGTGTTTGCATCTTAGCAGAATCAAAGGTCACTTTCCTTTTGGCAAATTGCGACTTAGCGGCTTCAAATGTGAGATCCTGTTCCAAAGAACGCATCGTCTCGAAACTGTCTCCATCGGTTTCTTTTATCATCCTTCGAATGGCCGTATCAGTCGCAGGATCAGAGGATGAGCCATTACGAACATACACGCCATTGGGTTTCAAACCTTTACTGCCAATGTAATATGGGCGATCCGTTCCCTTCTGCACCGTGACTGCAAGAATCTGCTTTCCTTCAATATCTTGTATTTCATAGCGGACGAACATAGTCACATCCGGTTTAATCGAATCTCTGACCATATTGTTCAGCTGCAACGTCACCTTATCAGCGTTATCAACGCCTATAATGCTTCCATCATCTGCAACACCAACATACAGAGTACCGCCTTTTGTATTGGCAAAGGCAATAATCTCCTTGCAAATGTCACTAACCACCGTTGACTTCAATTCAGTGTATTCATTCTCTATAAATGTCATAAGGCGCCTCCATTCTTTTTAATCATCATTATAATCATTCTAATCATTCTTGTCAATTCCTATTCATCTGATAAGAAGACAGGCTTATACGCTCTTCAAGTCGATTCATCCGTTGTCTCTTTCCGCTCCCAATTTCCATCAAATCAGCACCCATCATCCCGCGAGGGGCTCAAAAATAGGTCCTGCAATTGAATGGTGGAATCCAGGGCTGAAATTTGGTCCAATATTCGGTGCTACAATGCTATTGATTCAGCAAAAATCCGCACAATCAAGGGTTTTTGACACTTTCAAGGTCCTCTTTTTTATACAAAAAAAGAAGCCATAGAGATGGCAGCAATGTCTGCTACTACCTCCAAGGCTTCTATATTTTACTACTATCTCTCCTCTTCTATTCGAACTCCACCGTTCCGGTCGGCTTCGGGGTGAAGTCGTAGAGGACGCGGTTGATGCCGGGGACCTCGTGGGTGATGCGGTCGGTAATGTGGACCA
>R17__coassemble_2237_pt1 | contig 5279 bp, 4 predicted proteins | sample R17__metabat2_high_PE_024 | metagenome-assembled genome bin R17
CCCGGTGAATATTTTGTGACTCCTTATCTTATCATTCTCGGCGGGGGTTTTCAATGTAAATTTCAATCGTTGACGAGATGCTTTGAATGCGTTACGATACTTATAAGAAAAAGAAATACGGAAAGCAAAATTCGAACCATAAGGCGAAAACGTGAATTCAAAAGGAGAACATATGCAATCGATCTATATTACGACGGAAGCCGTCCTCGCGATTGCAAAGTCCGGTTCCCGGCCTTCCGCGGCGGAGCCTCCGGCGCTGGAGATCCAGCTCATTGACGAGCCGGTCCTCTACCGCTGCAGCGCTTCCGCCGGCATGGAACATTATGAAGCCTATGCCCGAACCTCTCCGCCCTCGAACCTGAAGCTGAAGGACTTTGACCTGGCGTCGGCTTCGGGAAAAGACATCTTTTCTGCCGCAGACTGCTTTGAGGACGGAGATTTTAAAGATTTCCGCGTGGAAGGGATCGAGCAGGAGGATACGATCTCCCGTCTCGCGATCCTGAGCTACCGGGCGCTGGCTTCCTGGCTGCCGGAGCATCCGCTGCCGGAACTCGCGGAGGGGGCCGTCTATATGGTCTCCGGCCCGTCTCCGGAAGGAAGCACGCCTTCCGGAGATGCCCGTCCGGAGCTGGCCGTGTTCGGCGTCGATGCCCAGACCGGGGAGACCTTTACAAAACAGCTGCCCTTCTTTGATGGCCGGGCTTCCGCTCAGCCGGTCAGGACGGAAGAACTCCTGAAAAAAATGGGCGAATGCGAAGGCTTTCTTACGATGTCCAAAACGATTACGGATCCCAAGACCGGGGAACCGGTGACGATTCCCATCATGGGAGACGAAGCGAAGGGCATCGTGAAGACCATGCACCTGACGAAGGACGGGAAAAAGCTCCTGGAAGCCTGGGCGCCCCGCCTCCGGCTGGAGGCGAGCCCGATCATTCCGAATCTTGGCGCGGACATCGACATTGCAAAGACCGTGTCGCTCCGTGTCTTTCTGGATACCGATACGCTGAAAGAGCTTCCGGAGATCGCCTTCCCGCCGAAGGCCTATCCGCCTGCCCTGCTCCCCAAAGCGCTGATCGAGCTGACGGACGTCCCTCTTTTCGCCTTTGCCGAGACGGACCGGGAAAAGCGCACCACGCGCCTTGACATGTTTAACCGCAACATGTTCACTATGTTCTCCGCCCATTCTGCCACTGCGGTCTATCGGCGCACTTCCGCGCAGGAATATCTGGCGGAAGGCCCGATCACGCTTTCCGGTTCGGAAGGCGGAGCCGGGATCACGCTGCTTCTGCTGCAGGCGCTGAAGAGCATCGCGGGGCTTCTGCTTGCCTCCGGAGAGTCCTGGTCGGAAAAGCCGGCATCGGCCGGCTGCAGAAATGTGCTCCTGCATCGGGAGGACGGCACGCCTGTGCTGACGGAAGTGAACAAATGCGGCCGCCCGCCCGTGATGTGCCGCACGATCACCGGGATGGAAATGTGCCGCCCCTATGCGGATGAAGCGGAGGAGGCCCCGGGCGCCATCCTTCGCACCTGCGCCGTCACGCCGGAGAGGATCGCCTCGGCAGGAGCCCCAAAAGGCTCCGCCGAGGCGGACGGACGCATATCCGGGCTGCGCGCGCTGGCCAAGCAGTATGAAACGGGAATCGGCGTCCCGAAGGATCTCCGCAAGGCAGCCGAGCTCTACCGCGAAGCGCTGGCTCTCGCCCCGGGGGACAAGGATCTGGAATTCGATCTCTTTATGGTCGAGATGCTGCTGTGAAGCGGCGAAACTTTTATGGAAAGGGGTCTCCCGAATGATATCTTCCATTCTGAAAAAAATGATCGCTGCCTCCGAAGGCAGCCTGCATGATATTGACCATTTCCTCCGCGTCTGGGCCTATGCGAAGACGATCGGCGAGCTGGAGCAGATCGGGGAGGAGAAGCTGTTCATCCTCGAAGCGGCGGCATTGGTGCATGACATCGCTTGCCCGTCCCTGCGCGCTCGCTACGGCTGCTGCGACGGAAAGCGGCAGGAGGCGGAGGGCGTGCCGATGGCGCGGGAACTGCTGGAGGAGTTCGCTCTGCCGGAATCTCAGCTGGAGCGGATCCTGTATCTCGTAGGGCATCACCATACGCTCACCGGAGTGGACGGGATCGATCTTCAGATCCTGCTTGAGGCGGACGCGATCGCCAATCTGGGCGAGACCGGAGCTACCCCGGAAAAGATCCGCAATACGCGGGAGCATCTCTTCCAAACCGCCTCCGGCGCCGCGCTGCTTGAGAGCATTTTCTGCTCCGCATTTCTCTAAGAAAATTTATCAGGAGAGAAAATTATGGCAGAACTGGAGACCGCCACCCGTGAGATCGAACTGAAACCCGGCGCTGTCTTTCCCTTTGGTGCAGAAAAAGTTTGGTGGCGCGTGCTGGATATCGACCGAGAGGCCGGGACGATGCTGGTGATCGCAGACAGAAAGATCGATGATAAGAAATACAATACAAAGTATGAGGCTGTCACCTGGGAGACCTGCACTCTGCGAAAATGGCTGAACGGAGCATATTGGAAGAAAACATTCAATATGCTGGAGCAGAGTGCGATCCTTAAGTGCACGATTCAGACAAATGTAAAATATATGACCAAGGGCACCATTGATACGCAAGACAAACTCTTCCTCCTAAGTCTGAACGAAGTGAAGAAGTACTTCAAGAGCGATGAGGACCGTGCTACGGGCTACTGGTGGTGGCTTCGGTCGCCCGGCAGTTACCAGGACAGAGCCGCTTTCGTCAGCGACGATGGGTCCGTCATTATCAACGGTGTCGACGTAAACTTCGGCTATGGCGGCGTTCGGCCAGCTTTTTTCATCGATCTAAACTCCGAACTCTTCCTGGACCGTTATGCCAAAATGTGCGGTCTTTCGGCAGATGATATTCGAGATCAGATCCTGTTCGCCGGCATGGATCCCAACGGCCGCAAGTCCTGGCCCGTTTCCGGAAAGACCTATACCGCCTCCATCGCAAGCGACCTGTCTCTCATCCTGCAGGACGAGACCGGGAAAATCGTAAAGACGATCGCCAAAAAGAACGCAGATCCGGATCAGTACAAGAAAGCATCTGCAGAATTTGCGGAGCTGAAGCGCGGGCTTGACCCTGCGGTAAAACGGTGGACCGAGCGGCTGTTTGCGGATTTCCTCTCCGGGAAAGCGCAGCCGGTCGACGTTTGGTGGCAAAGCATTCAAAATAACCCCGTTCTGCTTCGCCTCTCCTGCCTTCTCGTCTGGGAGCAGGAAGGCAGAAGCTTCCTCCCCAAGGACGACGGCAAAGCTTATGATGTATACGACATGGAGCTTCCGTTCACAAACGCGCCCGTCCGCCTGGCGCACCCGAAAGAGCTGGATATGGCCGACCGGGAGGCGTGGCAGTTTTATTTTCTCGTGAATCGTCTCCGCCAGCCTTTTGAGCAGCTCTGGGAGCCCGTGATCGAGAATGAGGCCATCGCGCCCGGCCGCTACGAAGGCAGTCCGATTCCGCTGCGGGCCTTGATGGCCTGGGCGAAGGATGACAATAAAAGACTGGAAGGCGAAGGCTTCTCGGCAGATCTCCGTTTCGCGGAGAGCGGACAGGATTGGCAGGACAATCTCTTTGAGCTCACGAATCTGCGCGTGACCTCGCGCACCCGGCAGACGGATCACATTCTGGCTCTCCTGGACAAAGAAGCAATGGCCAAGCGGATCCGGAGAGATGATGAGACGGCAGCCGACAAACTCGAAGAATTTACGCTTGCCCAAATTATGGACTTTCTTCAAATTGCAGAGGAAAACTGCTGCGAAAAGCTCCTGCCGATCCTGTATGCCCGCAGAGACGATCTCTCGGGTGGGCTGGAGACGCCGGAGAAGTTTACGCTGGAGTTAATATAAGGATAACGATGTCATATCGGCGTTTGTTCACAGAATTTCCTTGATTTTCAGCCGTAACTCCCATATAATAATGATGAAGATTTGTCATTGGGAGGGATGCCGCCATGGAACCGGAAACCGAAATCGAGCTGCAGGCGGCAGAAACTCTCGGGGCAAAATATGACGAAGCCTGCAAGATGCTCTTCCTCAACAAGGAGATCCTTGCGCCTGTGCTGAAGCAGGTCGTGCCGGAATATAAAGACTGTACGGTAGATGAGATCATCGACTGCATCGATGAGGCCAGCATCAAGGACGATCCGGTCGATGATGTTTCCGTCATGGCGGATGCTTTGCCGACGGAGATGACGTCGGTCAGCGAAAAGCTGATCCGATATGACGCAAGATTCCGGGCGGTCAATCCCCGGCTGACAACGCAGAGCATCCGGTTTTATCTGCATATCGATATTGAGGTACAGAACGATTATGCTCCGTCGAATCCCAGATATCCCATTGTGAAGCGAGGGATCTATTATGCCGCCCGGGAGATCAGCTCGCAGCTGGGCGTACTGACGGAGAAGACGAATTACGCGGATCTGCAGAAGGTCTACAGCATCTGGATCTGTAATGAGAATATCCCGAAGGAACTGCAGAACACCGTTACATCCTATACGCTGACAAAACAGGACGTGATCGGGACAACGGATGAACCGGCGAAAGACTATGACCTGATGCAGGTGATCCTGATCCGAAGAGGCAATGAAGAAGGAAAAGCGGAGATCTTTGATTATCTGACCGGTGTTTTTGCCAGCAATATCCAAAAGGTTTCCGAATACGTAGATGTAAGCCGCAGCCCGAAGGTAATGGAGGGGATGAAAGCCATGAGCGGAATGGGACAGACGATCGCAACGAAGAACTATCAGCAAGGTATGCAGCAAGGTATGCAGCAAGGCATGCAGCAGGAAAAATACAACAATGTTCGCGCCTTCTTGAAAAAGGGAATTGATCCGCAGATCGTATCGGAATGCACGGGACTCCCGTTTGCCCAGGTTCAACAGATAGCAATACAGTTGCTGAAGAATTGAGTGAGAAAAAGCTGCTTTCCAATCGAAGGCAGCTTTTGTTATAGGACAAAATGCCATAGTAAGAGAGAGGAGCTGTTTCCCATGGCAGAACTGGAAACCGTCACCCGTGAGATCGAGCTGAAGCCCGGCGCCGTCTTCCCTTTTGGTGCAGAAAAAGTCTGGTGGCGTGTGCTGGAGCTCGACCGAAAGGCCGGGACGATGCTGGTGATCGCGGACAAGGAGATCTGCGAGAAGGAATACAACAAGAGGTTGAAAGCCGTCACCTGGGAGACCTGTACGCTGCGCAAATGGCTGAACGGAGCATATTGGAAGAAGACCTTCAACGCGCAGG
>R17__coassemble_2453_pt1 | contig 4957 bp, 3 predicted proteins | sample R17__metabat2_high_PE_024 | metagenome-assembled genome bin R17
ATAATAGCAGATCCGGTATTGAAAAACAATTGACAGAGTGTACAAATTTCGTGGGTTAAAATTGTGCAATACGGAGAATCGGGCGGAGGCGGGAAGATTTTGCTTGAATTGGCAGAACGATTGAGATAGAATGAAAGTGTTGTGGGGCTCCGAAGGATCGGGGCCCCACGGCTTTTTCTTTTGAAGTTTGTTGTATGCGGCAGATCAGGAAAGAAGAGCGGCCCGCATAGCAGGATACCGGTAAAACCCTTTCTGCGTTGGTGTGAAGATTCCGGCATTCTCCTTCAAGTAATCCTTCCTGCAGAACTCCGGCAGCAGGGTCTCCAGAGGCCGTGCCGAAGCAGGATAACGTTCCCGGAACATTGCAAAATCCAGTCCCGCAGGCAGGGCCAGGCAATTTGCGGCATAAAGTCTGCCGAGCTGATCCTCAGAGAGGGTGTGAACCTCGGCGATCTGCTTGTCGAAACTGCCGGCATTTTTGATGTACAGTGTGGGATTGTTCGTATTTCTGGTGACCACACCGTCCAGAACGGAAATCGCGTTCAGCCCCAATCCGAGCACGTCGCAGCCGGCATAGCGCAGACGCAGCTGGCGATACTCCGCCCCCGGCTGGCAGAAAAGCCCGGGAGCGTACTGCGTATACCCTGCCTCTTTCAGGACACGGCACGCATGATCAAAGAACCCGAAGCCGTCGTCCCCGGCATCCTTGCCGAATTCGATCGTGATATGCGGAAGGTGAAGCATCGTGCAGGAACGCAGGGTTGTTTCCCAGTGTACCTGTGTCTGTCCGGGAAAAGCGCAGTTGACTGTGACCCCGATATTCCGCATTCCAAACTTCCGCAGGAAGGCCAGCGCAATATGGAAATCCTCCGTTGAGGAGGCGCAGCCCAGAGCGGCGAGCTCCCGGGAGCTGGAAGAACGCATCATCAGCTCGGCACGATTGGGATGTCCGGCAGCGATCCCGGTCAGGGCCGGAGTGCCGATCGTTTTCGGAAGCGCATCGAAAGAGACCTCTGCCCGGGGAGAAACCGGAAGCCGCTGCCTGATCTCTTTCAGCACCCGGCCAAGCAGATCCGGCTTCATAACCGTAGCGGCACCGCCGCCCAGACGGACCGCATGGATCTCATAGTCCTCCAGTTCATCCGTATACAGCTGAACCTCCCGCAGCACAGCGGCAAGGTAGGCGTCCTTTTCCTCCTTGGTGCCGACCAGCTGCCCTGCGGACGTGAAACGTTCGGGAGAAATACAATACGGGATATTTACATCTGCTACAAGCTTCTTTTTCTGTTCCATGTCGTGTATACTCCGTTAAAAGCGAGGCCCGGCAGAAAAGAGAACTGTCGGGCCTCCGGTGTGGAAAGACGGATCGCGGGTCAGGGCCGGGATCAGCTCCAGAAGATGCCTTCCGGAGTAGGCATCGACTCCACCTGCTTGCCAAGGAACTCCTGGTCGGAGCCGAGCTGATGACCGGCTACCCAGCCGTTCGTGATGGCCATGCCGACAGAGTTGCCGGCAAACGGCGTGCTGTAGCCCATGCCATAACGACCGCCGAGGCAGTTGCCGGCGGCATAAAGGCCTTCGATCGGGTTCCAGTCACGGTCGACGACATTCTGTGTGTCGTCGGTGACAAGGCCGGACATGGTAACCATGTACGGGGTGACGGAGTGGCGGGAACCGCCAATGCCGCCATAGAACGGGGGATTCTCTACGGGGATCATATACTTTGCATCCTTGCCGTAGTCCGTGTCGGCGCCGGCATGGCAGAGCTCATTGTAGTGCTCGATCGACTTGAGGAAGTTCTCCTTGGCGCCTCCGCTGTAACCGAGCAGATCTGCCAGCTCATCCAGCGTATTGGCGCACGCAACGCTGCCCTGCATTACGTCGCGCTCTGCCAGAGAGGCGATCATAACCGGGTTGTCTGCGACACCGGGAACCGCCGCTTCCATACCTTCAACGGTTTTATCCCAATAATCCTTCATGCCGAAGTTCGGGGCACCGTGATCCAGCGGAGCGATCTTCAAGGTCTCCTGCCAGTTAGCGTCGGTCACGTAGCAGGTAAGGCCTGCCGGCTGGCGCTGGGACACCGTGAACTGCTGGGCAATGGCGCCTTCATTCATAAAGCGCTTGCCGCGGGAGTTGAGCATCAGCATCGGCGTCACGCCCCAGGGACCGCCTGCGACCTCCTCCAGCGCCATCCATCCGCGCGGAGAAGGCTCGATCATGCCGCCTGCCCAGCAGCCCATCTTATGTCCTGCACCGTTGCGCCCGCCGGCATACAGCCAGCTTTCGGCATCCGCGCCGTCGCGTTCCGACCATTCCATCGCCTCATTCAGCAGAGCCCAGCACATCTCCGGGTTGCCCAGGAAGTCGCCTGCGCAGAGAATGACGCCCTTGTTGCAGTTATAGCGGTAATAGGTTCCGTTGGCATCCTTTGCGTAAAGGCCAATGACTTTGCCCGTCTCGTTCTGGATCAGCTTGATGCCCTCGCGCTCGAAATCCCAGGTGCAGCCCTCGGTCTCGGAGACATATTTTACAATATACTTATGCACAAATTCAATATTATTTCCCTGATAACCGTAGAACTGGGCATTGCAGGGCCAGGTCTTATAGCCGCCGCATTCGATCGGGTAGGAAGCATTCTGCTGGCCATAGGCAGCCTGCGTGTTGCAGAGAGGATACTCGAACATTTCGCTCATGTCGTAGTAGCCTGCGCCGCCGGCGGGTTCGCCGTCGACCCACTGGTCACCGGTAGAACCGTCGCCTGTCGCTTTCGGAACGACGACCATTGTGCTGTTCATGTAGACATTGCTGTCGTTTGCCTTGCGCTCTGCCTCATAGGAATCGTAGATCTCGTGATAGCGGTCAAACATCTTGCCGGAATTCTGGACGAAGTTGCGGATAATGTCCGGGTTGACACGGCCGCCGCCGCGCTTGCAGTATTCCGCAACGATTTCACCGGTGTTGAAGGGACCGTAGCCGCGGGAAATCAGGAATTCAGAGTTGACATGACCGATGTCCTCACCGTACCAGCCGCCCATGTTTTCACCGGCGCCGTCGAGGTCAACGAAGTCACCCCAGGCTTGTTTTTCAACGACGGCAACCGTGCAGCCTTCATCGACTGCAGCAAAGGAGGCGCCAATGCCGGAATGTCCGCCGCCAAGAACAATGACATCATATGTTCCGGCATCTTCATAGCTTTCCGGATCTGCGGGAGCTTCGCCAAGCCAGTCACCGGGGCCGCAGTAGCCCTTGACACGTCCGGTAACCTCTGCTCCTGCGGGCTTGACATATTCAACACCGCCGGCTTCGGCAATCAGCTTGGCGACAGCCGTCTTAATAGAGGCCATGGTGGTGACGAGAGTGCAGCTGGAAATCGCGTCCACCTCCGTACCCTGGCCCTCGACGATGGCCTTTGCGATCGCGTCGGCCTTCTCCGGAGTGAGAAGGTTCTGCTCGCCGGATGCTTCGATGGAGCAGTCCGTGATCTCCGTTGAAGAGAATGTCATGGTAACCGTAACTGTGGCATATGTGTTTTGCTCCGTATCGGAGTAGGTGCCGGGAGAATAGAGATCCGCCGACTCTGCGGATGCGGAAGCGCCGAAGAGGCCCAGGGATGCAAGACCGACGCCGGTAGCGGCAGCGGACTTCAGAAAGTCTCTGCGGGTCAGAGTTTTGCTCATGATAGTTCCTCCTGTTATTTTCGATTTTCACCGAATGTGAATTTTTCGGATGATCAATTTTAGCATGTCGGGAAGCAGGGGCAAAAGACAGAGCTCTTAACATGGCTGTAAAAAATATTTACAGCATTTCTCGCGGGTCTTGTGATATGCGGAAAGCCGGTGTATACTGATCCCAGCACGCGAAAGAAAATATTATACTGCCTTTTAGGCATTTTATGGGTGTAAACTATGTATAACAAGCTACTGGATACATTTAACATTGCAGCAGACCGCGGCAGCTTCTCCCGTGCCGCGGAAGAACTTTTTTTAACCCCCAGCGCAGTCAACCAGCAGATGCAGAGTCTGGAGCAGATAGTCGGCGGCAAGCTCTTCGAACGCACCAATCACGGCGTCACGCTGACAGAGGCCGGCAGGTATTTGCGCAGCCAGACAGATGCGTTTATCCAGGCCGGAAATGCGATCTGCCGCCATACCGCCGCGATTGCCAAAAAGGATACGACCGTATTTATTGGAACCTCTATCAGCAATTGTTTTGATATTCGCTTGCTTTTCACCCTGTGGCAGATGTTTGCAGCGCAGAATCCCGGCGTGGACTGCCGACTGGTGGACTATATGGACACGACACCCAATGCGCCCGTGATCGGTCTGCTGGAGGGTTTTTATTCCACCCTTCCCTTCTTAACGGATTACCGTTTCGAACGGATCGGGCATGTGCCGCTTGGCTTTGCAGTTGCCCGGACCAACCCTCTAAGCGTGAAAGATTCGGTTACACCGGAGGAACTGCAGCCGTACCTCCTGTTGGCTGACCGAAATCTGCTTCTCTCGGAGCCCGCAACATTGCCGGACTTTCTGCGGGCGCAAGGTTTCAATTATAAGCTTACTGACCAATACGGGCCAACCGAATTTTGGAATACCGGTGCTTATAACGATGTTCTGCTTTGCCCGGAATGCTTTGCCTTCGACCTCGGTGTGCACGCGAAATATATACATTGTGACTGGGAGCTCCGTTTACCCTACGGTATTTACGTTAGAAAAAATGCTTCTCCGCTGACCGAGCGGTTCCTTGCCTTTTGTCTGGATCGGATCCGCAATTTTGAGGTTGGGGACTATGGAATTGAGATCGAGAGTCAAGACCAAACAGGGATCGACAGCAGCAGCCCGAACTCACAGTCCGGCATTCTATGAGCAATATAGGGAGGCGCTCATTTCGGGCGCCTCCCTCTTGGTTTGATTGTTTTCTTCGCTTATGCCTTATACGGAATCAAAAGCTTGTTATA
>R17__coassemble_3388_pt1 | contig 3958 bp, 3 predicted proteins | sample R17__metabat2_high_PE_024 | metagenome-assembled genome bin R17
CTTTATAAATCCGCAATCGGGATCCAAAGGAAGAGGCTGTATTGCCGCTTCCCGTTGTGGATATCCTTGACGGAAAAATTTCCCCACGGGTCTCCGTCTAAGACGAGATTCCGCTCCTTCAGGACATTGCCTATCTTTTCAAACACCGTATCGAAGCTTTCCTCCGCATAATCAAACGGCACAATAGCAAACAGACAGCGCCGCGGCGCAATATAATGCAGCCCTCTGCGGATCTCCTCCGGGAGCTCCAGGGCACAATCCGCATAGCAGGAAAGCCCGCGTGAAAAGCAGTAATTATGTTTCACCATCTGTTCTTTGCTGAAAAAATAGCTAAGATTGCGTTGAAGAAAGTAATCATCCCATCGGGACAAGGCTTTTGTTCCGTAGCTGTCCCGCAAATTTGAAAAATCGAGCGTATAGGCAGGATAGTTCAGGCTCTCGCCATATTCCATTCCGTCCTCTTGGAGATCCTGTGCAAGGTGCATATGGCTGAGGAACTGGTCCCAATATTTTACCATGGCAAGATTCGCACTGATTCGCGCAAGGCATTCCTGTTTTTTTCGGAAGAGAAGGGTTTCAATATCGCCTGTGCCCCCTTCCTCCGGCAGAACTGCCTCAACGTACTCTCCGACGCTGACATCCATTTGCTTCAGATTCTGGAAAAGCATAACCTGGGCCAAATCTGCCGTGGAATAATATCGATAACCGGAGCTCTCCCTCTGCACCGGGTGCACCAGCCCCTTCTGCTCATAGTATAAGATCGTTGCTCTGGATAGTCCCGTGATTCTCATTAAATCGCCAATAGAAAATTCCTGCATGATTTTCCCCCTTCTTTTCTCCAAGAGATATCATACAGGAATTTAAGACTGTTTACAATGTGTTTTTAATTAACTTTCCGTGGGTTTAAGCCCTCGCTTCTCTGCTTCCTCACGTACCAAACGGAAGAGAGACACATGCTCGATCTGAGCCGGGCATACCTTATCGCAGCTTCCGCAGAGCATACAGTTCCAGATACCGGAAAAAACTGCCTGCTGGACACGGTCTGCCTGGTCATGCGGATCAAGATGGCGAAAAGCGATCTGCGCCATAGCTCCCGGCCCGACATATTCACCCCATTTATTATTCGTATTCAATGCAGGGCAAACATCATAGCACATCATGCATTCCCGGCAGTTATTCAGCTTTTCGAGAGTATTCCAATAAAGATCATAATCGATATCTTCGGACTTCTGTACCGGGTCGACGGTCTTCTTAGCCACCTCGGTTCCCACGAATTTCTTCATATCCGGAGCACGGTCTACCATCAGATCACGTATAATGGGGAGATGCTCCAGCGGCTCAAATGTGTGCTCGCCCGGAGTCAGCGCGGTGTAGCAGGCAAGGCCGGGAGTTCCGTCGATTACCATTGAGCAGCGCCCGCAGAGGCCGCCCCGGCAATTGTAATCATAAACAATCGGCTCAATGTTCTCATAGATATAATGCAAAACCTGAAGCCCGGTCATAAATCCGCTGGGGTCTTCCTGCCAGGGAACTTCATATGTTTTATAGTAAGGAGCATCGTCCGTGCTGGGATCGTAACGGAATACCTTGGCAGTAATCTTTTTCTCTTCACTCATATCTGTTACCTCATTCCTTCTCCGGCGCAAATGTGTTCAGACCGATACACTCCGGTACCATCGCCGCAATGGTCTCGGATGGGATAATCTGATCAAACTTGGGAGCGAGCTCGGCGCTCCAGTTTCCGTCTGCATCAACCGACACGACGGTATTGGCAAGTCCATAGCTGTTGTCGGTATCCGGATAGTCGATTCTCAGATTATAGCCGCGGGTCTCTTTTCTCGTCAGCCCCGCCCAGGAAGCTCCAAGAGCGCAGTAAAGCATATTCTCTGCTTCAAACGCATCTCTCCATTCCGGATTCATTCGCAAAGACTTATCGCTGATCTTCATTCGTGGCAGATCCTCTGTGCGTATCCTTTCGAGCTCGTCCAGAATCTCCAGGATCATCTTCTCGTCCTTCATCGGCCCCATTTCACGGCTCCAGTAGGTCTGCTGGATCTTGCGCATAACTTCACGCGGGCTGATCGGATCCGACGGATCGTTTTCAAGCAGTGCATAAATGCGATCAAGGATCTGATCGATCTCTTCCCGATCGACCGCAGGAATTGTCTTTTCGTCCGCCAGGGCAATCGCGCCTCCGGCAGCAAGCCATCCTCCGGTCTGTGCAGCGACCTGCGTCATTCCGCCCACGCCCCCAGGGCCGGCACCGGCAAAGAACATGCCGGGGATAACCGTCTCGGAAGTCGGCGAAAGGTCGCGCGGACATCCGGCAGAATCCCAAGTTTCCGGAACCATTTCAATCAAATCCGGCAGCTCATAACCCAAAAGATCTTTTTCCTGCTCACTCCTACGGCGAAAATAACGGGGCAGTCCCGGTTCACAGGCTTTTTCCACCCAGCAACCGCCGTTTTCTGTCGCTCTGCCGTGCAGGCGTAACCCGTACATAATTTTGGCGCTGTTTCCCATATTTACAGAATAAAGCGGAAGATCCTGAATAAGTTCGGAAAACGGCACCATATCCTTATCATAAACCATCGTGTACGGCGTCTGAGATGCGTCAAAATTCATATTGCCCATCGTCTGCCGTGTGCCTGCCGGAGTCCATTGAGAAGCATCTCCGCAGTACTGCTCCATGTCCGCCATCGGGACCCCGTGACGAAGCAGCATAGCAATACCGTCTCCGGTGCATTCCTTACCGGTCATTGATTCTGCGCCCATTCCATTCCACCCGTTGATCCAGCAATAGCTTCCGGCTGCCATAATCGTAGCCTTGGCGCGAAATACATGCGGCTCCCCGTCTACAAGATCAATGGCCACCGCTCCTGCAGCATTTCCATCTTTGTCAAGGAGGATGTCAACAACATAAGTTTTATCCACGATCTCCGTAACATTGCCGTTTCTCTGGCACCATTGCGCCATCATTCTCGGCCAGAATCCCTGATCATGCGTTACCGGGAAGGACTCCGTCGGTCCATTATGGCTCAAAACAGTTCCGTCTTCGTTATAGAGAGGAATACTGCCGTACTGCAGAGCCTTTGCGATCAGCTTCTCTTCCTTCTGCGCCTTAAGCAGATAGTAAAAATACGGTTGATTCAGCAGACCTTCACAGACCATGTCCATAATCGCAAGCGTGGTTCCAATCGTTGTGTCATCGTCTTCACTGAACTCCATACTCTGATACGTATGGCCCCAGTTGATTCCGGAGGTTCCGGAATGACCGAATACACCCTTATCTACAATGATTGCGCTCTTGCCCTGCCCGGTGACACGAAGAGCGGCCTCCATTCCGGCAATTCCACCGCCAATAACCAGGACATCGCTCTCATGATAGTGAACCGACTGTTTTCGCATCTTGATCTTTTCTTCCGCGGCAGCGGCACGGTCGGCTGTCTCAGCAAATGCTCCGGTTTGTCCAAGTACCGCTCCAAGAGCACCCCCAAACGCAGCTCCTGCCGCTCCGCGAAGGAAATCTCTTCTTGAAATGTTTCCCATTTCTATTTACCTTCTCCCATTTTTTGTTGTATGCGATCTTCGCCGCATATCTATGTTATTATCATAGCAATCACTAGAATATACGAGTCAACCGTTTTCTCTTGAAATTTTCTGCTCCCGGCTTTCTGCATTTTCAAGTGCTGCGTTGATTTTTTTGGAGTATATACAGCGCAGGAAAGTGTTGCCTGTAAGGCTATTCCCGCCCTTTCTTTTTTTCTATTTGCCTTTTTGCTTCGGATTCCGGCTTAACACTCATATACTATAGTCAGCTTTACACGTCGCTGTAAAATGGAGCACCCCGGCAGATTGTGGTCCGTCTGCCGGGGTGCTGATTCACTTCTTCTTTTACTTCCTTCTCTTCTCGAAGTCCTCGTCCGCCTGCTGGCGCCAGATCTTCTTTGCATGCAGA
>R17__coassemble_3537_pt1 | contig 3841 bp, 1 predicted proteins | sample R17__metabat2_high_PE_024 | metagenome-assembled genome bin R17
GCTGAGCCTGGACGAAGTACAGAAGTACTTCAAGAGCGACGCCGACCGGGCCGCGAATTCTTGGTGGTGGCTTCGGTCGCCTGGCTTCTACCAGAACTACGCTGCGAACGTCTACTTCGACGGGTCCGTCGATGACTACGGCGACTACGTGCGCGACGACTTCGTCGGGTCCGTCGATGACGACGGCCTCGTGTACCGCGGCTATGGGGGCATTCGGCCGGCTTTTCATATCAATCTGAACTCGAATATCTTTCAATCCCTGATCTCCGTTGATTTGGAAGGGCAAAGGCAAATGAAGCAATGTGATCCTGCCCTCCGGATCAAGGCCGGAGTTGTGACCGGTGCAAACCGTAATCTGAAGACGATAGAGCTTCCGGCCTATGTGAAAGAGATCGGCGAGAATGCTTTTCATTCCTGCCCGGAGCTGTGCGAGATCACATGGAAGGGGAAGGTGAAGATCCATAAGGAGGCATTTTCCAACTGCCCAAAACTGCGCCTGCCACCTTCCGTCTACTGTGAGGCAAAGAAGCCGGAAAAGAACTTTGCCCCCTATGTGCCGGACGACGTTGAGACGGCGGTTTATCTGCTGACGAGCCAGGACGATATTCTTTTCTGGTTCAAGGCTGTGTCGGCCCATCTCAGCGCGGAGCATACCAAAGAAGTGATCGCCCGGATGCGGGAGCGGGCGACCGGAGCGGAAGATCCTGCGGCTCTGTTTGCCTGCGGAGGCTATGCGGAGATGTACCGGGACAGCTGGGTCGATGCGAGCGACTATAAGAAGGGCGCTTTGGACACCTATCATCGTCTCGCCTCGGCGGATGCGATTGCCGAGGAGTCGGACCACGCCGCGATGATGGTCTGGCTGACGAAGAAGATCAAGAGCAGCGACTGCTGGTATGCTCCCTATGCCGTATATGCCGATGAAAAAGAGCTGGCCGGGCTGCTGAGCGAGATGAAAGCCTGGCCCAAGGAAGGCAAGGCGGGCAAGGAGCGCACGATCCGCGTGCGCGGGGCGATTTTGCTCAATGATACCAACGACGCCATGCGCTATGCCGACTCGCTCGGCCTTCTGGGGCGCTATGCCGGGCTGCGGGGGCTGGATGAGGATACGCTGCGGGATACGCGCATGGACGAGCTGGGGCTTGATGAGGACGGGAGAAGATCCTGGACGCTTGCGGGGAAGAGCTATACGGCCGTGCTGAACCCCGACCTTACGCTGAGCCTGCTCGACGAGAGCGGCAAGGTGCTCCGTTCTCTGCCGAAGAAGGATGCGGACCCCGAGGCCTATGCGGCGGCGGACAAGGAGCTCAAGGCCCTGAAGAAGGACCTCAAGCCCACGGCCAAGCAGCGCAACGCCAAGATCTTTGCGGACTTCCTTTCGGGCGCCGAGCGCAGGAGCGAAGACTGGAAGAAGATCTATCTGCACAATCCGCTGCTCCGCCTGCTGGCGCAGCGCATCGTCTGGGAGCAGGACGGAAAGACCTTTACCCTGAAGGACGACCGGAAGGCCTATGACGTGAACGGCGCAGAAGTTGAGATCTCCTCCGCGCCCGTCCGGGTGGCCCACCCGATGGAAATGGGCCCGGAGACGACGGAGGCCTGGCAGCAGTACTTTACGGAAAACGGCCTGGCCCAGCCCTTTGAGCAGGTCTGGGAGCCGGTCGTGGCGGACGCAAGTCTGGTGAAGCCCGGGCGCTACGACGGGTGCACGGTGCCGCTCTATCTGCTGATGAACAAGGACAAGCACGGCATCGTCATGGAAGGCCAGAGCCGCATCAATCTGAAGGGCTGCTCGGCCGGGCTGAGGCTCGTTGAAGGGCACCATGACTGGATCAACAACGAGTTCGAGATCACGGACTTCCGCTTTGACAAGTTCAACCGCCAGGTGAACCACATCGTCTGCTACCTGGACAAGGCGACGGTGGCAGGGCGCATCAAAAAGGACGACGTGTCCGTCCTCCAGTGGCTGCACCTCTTCACGGTGGCGCAGATCATGGAGTTCATCGACCTCGCCGGCGAGAGCGGGAGCGTGAACGTGCAGGCGATCCTCCTGCAGTACAAGCAGGAGCATTTTGCCGACTTTGACCCCATGGCGGAGTTCACGCTGGATCTGCTGTAAAAAGATGACCGAGCCCGAGTCGTTTGACTCGGGCTCGGTTGCGTTCTGCATCGGTCTTTGGGGTTCATGCGGACCGAAGATTATCCGTATCAGAAAGAATTCAGCTGTCTTCTTCCAGCAGCCAGTCTGTAAGGTTCTTCACGCGTATCCCATTATAGTTGCCGACTGTCAGGTGGTCACCGGTGAGCACAACCTTTTCATAGTTGTCACGGATCACCGTCAGCGGACGAAGTTCGCGGTCGAAGGTATCCTGTGCCGTCATATCCGCTGTCACCTGATAGTAGGTGTATTCTCCGTGCTTTTCAGCGACAAAATCGACCTCCGTGCTGCCAAGCTTGCCGATCATCACTTTGCAGCCCCGGCGCAGCAGCTCAAAATAGACGATGTTTTCCAGAGAAAAACCAAGGTCGTAATTCCGGCGCGGCAGGATGTGGCTGCGCAGACCGAGATCTACGATGTAAAACTTTTTGTTGCTCTTCAGGAGCTGCTTTCCCACGATGTCGAAGCGTTCGGCAGGGTAGAAAATAAAGGATTCAGTCAGCGCGTCCACATAATCGTCTACCGTATTCGGAGAAATTTTCCTGCCGGAAGAAGCCAGGTAATCCGTTATGCTGCGGATCGAAACGGGGCTGCCCACGACACTCGCAAGATATTTCGCGATGGATTTCAACAGCGCAAGATCCGTGATCTTCCGTTTGGCCGGTTCAAGCTCTTTTCGAGCCTGCCTGCCTTCGATGTCCTTGACAATGACCGTATTGTAGATCCCCTCCAGATAGGTCTCTACCTTTTCCGGAGTACGATTCATTCCGGCGACATAGGGGAGACCGCCGCATCTCAGATACTCGGCAAAGCCGCGGTCCGCGTCCAGCTGTGTGATCTTCAAAAACTCTTTCAAAGAAAGCGGGAGCATTTTGATCTCGACATAGCGCCCGGTCAGAAGCGTAGCAAGATCGCCGGAGAGCATATAGGCATTGGAACCTGTAATGTAGATGTCCACATCCGGTTTGACGTACAGACTGTCTACCACCTTTTCAAACCCGGTGACCTTTTGAATTTCATCCAGAAAGATATAGGTCGTTTTTCCGAAAACCAGCCGCTCTTTCAAATAGGCGTACAGCTTTCTGTAATCCGTAAGTTCTTCGTATTCCAGTTCCTCAAAATTCAAAGACACGATCTGCTCAGCCGAAATACCGTTAGCTTTGAGCCAATCCTGAAACTGCGCCAGCAGTGTGGACTTTCCACAACGGCGAATGCCGGTCACGACCTTGATGACCTGCTCGTCTTTCCAGCCGATGAGCTCGGCCAGGTATTCTTTTCGTTCTACCAAGGAAGTCGCCTCCCGTATAAAGTGTTCCCATTTTAGAACAAAATTTGAATCACGTCAAGAAATATTCCGAAATTGGAATAAATTATAAGGCGAATGATACATGATGAGCTCGAAGACGCTGAAAAGCGCCTTGCGTGTCAGACGGGGCGGCAAATAAAGCGGTTCACAGGGAGGTGGTTTTATGGTATACTCAATAGAAAGGAAATTTTAAGACTAAGATAGGAGAAAAACAATGAAACGATTTCTCTCGATCCTGCTTGCGCTCTGTCTGCTTGCCGCCCTGGCGGCGGGGGCTTTTGCCGAGGAGACGCCGGAGGCGGCTGCGGCTGCGAAGCGGGAGTTTCAGGCGCTGCAGGAGCTCGGGCTTTTGAATGAGGAGCTCGTTTTTGAGCCTT